>JGI26247J51722_1000508_pt1 | contig 16322 bp, 18 predicted proteins | sample SaaInlV_100m_DNA_2_FD_51722 | JGI IMG/M metagenome (IMG submission 51722)
AGAGTAATAGTCTGAGTTTACAAGTTTGTTTACAAAACTAACGAAGGAATGCGTGTTTCAGAAGAGTTTACAAGTAGTTTACAAGTAGCAAAAGCCAGTAAACATAAGGGTTTCAGTGCTGACTACTACTCCCACTCAATAGTAGCTGGTGGTTTGCTTGAAATATCATAAGTCACCCTTGATATACCNTCTACTTCATTGATGATTCTTGTGGATACAATATCAAGGAAATCATAAGGCAATCTTGACCACTTGGCAGTCATAAAATCAATTGTCTCAACTGCTCTCAGTGAAATAACATAATCATATTTTCTTCCATCTCCCATTACACCTACAGATTTTATAGGCAAGAAAACAGCAAAGGCTTGGCTGACTTCATAATAAAGATCATGTTTCAAAAGCTCGTCTATAAAAATATTATCAGCAAGTCTTAGTAGATCAGCATATTCTTTTTTAACTTCGCCCAGTATTCTTACTCCTAAGCCNGGTCCTGGAAATGGATGACGATTAACCAATAAATCTGATAGACCTAATTCTTTTCCAATGGTTCTTACTTCATCTTTAAAAAGATCCCTTAATGGTTCTATTAACTTGAGTGTCATATGATCGGGCAAACCACCAACATTATGATGAGATTTAATCACATGTGCTTTTCCAGTCTTTGAGCCAGCCGATTCTATAACATCAGGATAGATGGTTCCTTGAGCCAACCACTTAACATTTTCAATCTTATTGGCTTCTTCTTCAAAAACCTCTATGAAAGTATTGCCTATAATTTTTCTTTTTTCTTCTGGGTCTGTGATGCCTTTTAATTTATTTAGAAATATGTCTTCGGCATTAACTCGAATGACTCTAACATTAAGATGTTTGGCGAATGTATTCATTACTTGATCGCCTTCATCAAGTCGTAATAAGCCGTTATCTACGAAAATACAGGTTAACTGATCACCTATAGCCTTATTAAGAAGCGCTGCCACCACAGAAGAATCCACGCCACCTGAGAGCCCTAAAAGCACATGATCATCCCCTACTTCTTTCCTGATCTTTTGAATGTCTCCTTCAATGATATTACCNGNATTCCAAGCAGTCCCGCATCCACATACCTTGTGTATAAAATTTTCTAAGATGGTTTGTCCATTTTTTGTGTGTGTGACCTCGGGATGAAACTGCAATCCATAAAAGTTTTTCTCTTGATTACTAATAGCCGCTAATGGAGAGTTCTCACTGTTAGCAATAGAAGTAAAACCCTTGGGTAAATCCTCCACTCGATCACCATGACTCATCCAAACATCAAGCAAACGATCTCTCTCATTGATTCCCTCAAATAAAGGATTGACAGGATCAAAGTTTATTTGTGCATAACCGAATTCTCGATGGGTTGAAGACAGCACTGTGCCATCAAGTTGTTCGGTCATCGTCTGCATGCCATAACAAATACCCAAAATAGGTATNCCCATTTCAAATANCTCTTGAGGNGCCTTAGGAGATCCTTCAGCAAATGCAGATTCAGGTCCACCTGAGAGAATTATACCGTTTGGTTTAAATTCAATGATCTGAGATGGTTCAGCATCCCATGAATAGATTTCACTGTAGACAGAAGCCTCTCTNACTCGGCGTGCAATTAATTGAGTGTATTGTGAGCCAAANTCGAGAATTAATATTTTATCTAATTTTGTATCCATGCCAGATTTATAATATTTCTAAACTGTACTATGAAGAATCAGTCGATGGAATAATTGGGTGGTTCCTTGGTGATCATCACATCATGAACGTGGCNTTCTTTCTTGCCTGCATCGGTTATGCGAACAAACTCAGTTTTGGTTTGTAATTCTTTNATGTTCNTACAGCCTGTATAACCCATTGATTGNCTCAAGCCACCAATCANTTGCTCAATATTATTGGTCAAAGGTCCTTTGCAAGGCACTCGTCCTTCAATGCCTTCTGGTACCAACTTATCAGCCGATTCAATATCCCCTTGGAAATATCGATCACTCGACCCATGTTTTTGNGCCATGGCTCCAATCGAACCCATNCCTCGGTAGGCTTTAAAGCTTCTTCCTTGATACAGTTCTACCTCNCCTGGTGATTCATCGGTTCCCGCAAATAAACTGCCCACCATGATCGTACTTGCACCTGCGGCAATGGCTTTTGAAATATCGCCTGAATAACGAATACCGCCATCAGCAATAATNGGTATTCCTTGCCTGCCAATTGCTTCNTAAACGTCTGAGATTGCAGTTATTTGTGGCATACCAACTCCTGCAACAACTCGAGTGGTGCATATTGAACCCGGCCCGATTCCAACTTTCACCGCATTCGCTCCAGCATCAACAAGTGCTTTCGCCGCTTCGCCCGTGACAATGTTTCCAACAATTAACTCTAAATCTGGGTACTTCTGCTTGGTGGCTAAAACATGATCAATCACGCTTTTTGTGTGTGCATGTGCTGTATCAATAACAATCACATCGACACCGGATTGAGTCAGNATTTCAATTCTATCGTTGGAATCATCACCAATGCCAACAGCAGCTCCCACTAGNAGAGCGCCATTTTCATCTTTGGCAGCGAGTGGGTTATCGGTTGCTTTTTGAAAATCCTTAGCCGTTATCATTCCTTTGAGTTTAAAATGATCATCCACCACAAGAACTTTCTCAATTCGATGATGGTGTAAAAGTCTTAAGACTTCTTCTTTATCCTCACCCTCTTTGACTGTAATTAAATCTTCTTTTGATGTCATCACACTACTGACAAGTGCATCGAGTTGTGTTTCATATCTCAAATCACGGTTGGTTACGATGCCAACGGTTTCATTATTAGCCACCACTGGAACGCCTGATATATTATTCTTCTTGGTAATCTCCAAGACTTCTCTAATGGTTTTATCGGGAGAGATTGTAATTGGGTCTGTAATAATGCCACTTTCAAATTTTTTGACGCGATTCACCTGAGCTGCTTGATCCTCAACACTGAGATTCTTATGAATAATACCCAATCCACCTTCTTGGGCTATTGCAATGGCCAATTGAAATTCAGTTACTGTATCCATCGCAGCTGAAACTAGTGGAATATTTAAATTTATGCGTTGTGTGAGTTGAGAGCTTAAGTCGGTCTCGCGAGGCAGCACTTCCGAGTAGTTCGGTTTGAGCAAAACATCATCGAATGTTAATGCTAGTTTTTCTTTTGCCATTTGACACTCCATGCACTATGGATTTTGTCAAAAGCATTCTACACATCAATGAGAATTTGTAAACCTCCCGATGGATAGTTTTGTATAATTCAATAATACAAGTTATGAATGAAGACGATCAAAAATATGTTTTTACTGTTTCCGAACTGAATCAAGAAGTCGGTCAACTGTTGGCGTCCAATTTCGGAGTCATCTGGATAGAAGGCGAAGTCTCCAACTACATGAGATCGGCTGCAGGTCATTCCTACTTTTCTTTGAAAGATGAGAAATCTAATATTCGTTGCGCTATGTTTCGACAACAAAGTGCCTCCATTTCTTTTTCCATGGAAGATGGACAAAAGATAATTGCCAGAGCGAAAGTTGGACTCTATCAAGCCAGAGGTGATTATCAACTAATCATCGAATACGCAGAAGAAGCTGGAGAAGGTCTGCTTCGTCAACAATTTGAAACTCTGAAGAAGAAACTTGATGCTGAGGGTTTATTTGATCCTGCCAAGAAAAAAGCACTCCCTTATATCCCAAAAAACATTGGTCTTATCACGTCTTCATCGGGCGCTGCTGTTCAGGATATCTTTAATACCATTAATAGGAGATACAATAACTGCAATCTTATTGTTTACCCAACGTTGGTCCAAGGGCAAACAGCAACACAACAAATATGCAATGCCATCAGAACTGCTAATGAACGTTTGGACTGCAGTGTTTTGATCATTGCTCGAGGAGGCGGTTCATTGGAAGATCTATGGTGCTTTAATGAGGAAAGCGTTGCTCGAGAGATTTACAATTCATCCATCCCTATTATCTCTGGCATTGGTCATGAGACTGACCTGACTATAGCTGACATGGTTTCTGATTATAGGGCACCTACGCCCACAGGAGCAGCAGAAATTGTTCTCCCTGAAAAACATGAAATCATTAATGATCTGAAAGATTTAACCAAGCAAATGAATCAATCCATAAGTTATGCAATGCTGGGTCTAAAAAATCAACTGATCCAAAAACATTCCAATTTGCAACAAAAACATCCTGCCAGTCAGTTGCAGCAATTCAATCAACGTCTGGATCAACTGTCTCAAAGCATGAGTTTTATTTCAAAAAATTATCTTGAAAGATTAAAGAATCAATTGCATCAAAGAATCACTGAAATACAAAGCATGAATCCTGTAAATAATATCCATGATTTAAGCCATCAATTGGATAGTATTACAGTCAATCTTTTAAGTTCCATCCAATACAATAAGAGCAACAAAGAACAAAGTCTTTCCATTGCATTAGCAAAACTTGATGGTGCTTCCCCGCTTAATGCCTTGTCGAGAGGTTATGCATTTGTCAGTGATACCGAGACAAAAAAGAGCATCAAAAGCATTGCTGATATTTCCATTGGCTCTGTTGTTCAAACTCAATTGAAAGATGGTATTTTTGAATCAAAAGTATCCAATTTAAAAAAGGGAAAAAAATAATTACTTATTTTTCTTTCTCAGGCGAATAATTCTTTTTCTCTTTTTCCACTGTCTAAAATTGAGCTTATTCTTCTTCTCAGCATAAGGATTTGAACTGTCTTTAAAAATCAAACGAATGGGTGACCCCCAAAAAGAAAAATAGTCTCTGATTCTATTTTCAAGAAATTTTTTATAATTGTCTCTCAACTTCTTTGTCTGCGTGCCATAAATTATAAACATGGGTGGCTGGCTTCCCGCTTGATGAGCGTACTTTAATTTTATCCTCCTACCTTGATTGTATGGCGGTGGATCGGATTCAACCATGTCTTCAATTAATTTGGTGATTTTAGACGTTGGCACTGTTTTTAAAGAAACATCAGCAGCATCAATAGCCGATTTAAGAACGAGGGTAATGTTCTCTTTGGTCAAAGCAGAAACGTTATTAACATCCACAAAATTAACAAATTTTAATTTACGTCTTATTTGTTTGTCTATATTTTCCATTTGGTATTCTGTCAAAGCATCAAGTTTATTTACAGCAATGGTTAAAGCTCTTTCATTTTTTAGGACCAATCCAATTAAAGAAAGATCCTGATCGGTTATGCCTTCCATTCCATCGATTAGAACAATAACTGAATCTGATAATTCAACGGCCTGTAAAGCTTTAACAATACTGAATTTTTCAATATCCAAATCAATATTTTTTCTTCTTCGGATACCGGCTGTATCAATTAAAACAAGTTCTCTCTGTTTGTATTTGAAATCAACATAAATAGTGTCACGTGGTTCCTGGTTTGTTTTGAGTGAGTAAGCGATTCTCTTTGATCAAGNTATTAATAAAAGTAGATTTACCAACATTAGGTCTCCCAATTAAAGCAATTGAAGTGGTTTCGTCTGGTAGTTCAAGAAACTCATTCTCTGCCAAATCTTCGTCTAGAAAAAGAACTGCTTTCTCTATTAATGCTTCACATTGATCGCCTCTAATTGCTGATACTTTTATTATTTCCTTAAAACCAAATTTAAGAAAGTCAGTGTCAATTGCATCTTCAGGAATGCCTTCTGTTTTATTGACGACAACGATAATGGGTTTATTTTCTTTTCTTAAGCTTCTAGCAATTTCAAGGTCATTGCTTACAAGACCCTCTCTCCCATCAACCACAAATAAAATTAAATCCGATTCTTGTATCGCCAGTAATGTTTGTTCTTGAATGACATGGGATAAATCTCCATGGTCGTGTACCAAACCACCGGTATCAATTAAAATGGATTGAAATCTTTCACTTTTGAGATAGCCGTATATACGATCACGAGTCAGGCCTTCAAAATCTGCTACTAACGCATCTTTTGTGCCTGATAGACGATTAAAAAGTGTTGATTTGCCGACATTGGGTCGACCAACTATTGCTATGACTGGAAGCATTTCTCAACCTCCGCATACTAGGAACTATTTGAAAGAGTAAGAATGGAAATCAAATCGCCATCGTCAGTCAAAACATAGATAGTCCTATCTAATATTAAAGGAGTTGAAGTAATTTTTGAGGAGCCAACACTAATTCTTTGTTGCGTTTCTCCTGTTTTCTTATCCAGCCAGTGAATGTAGCCTTCTAGATCGCCAATGATTAAAGAATTTTCTAATAAGGCTGGTGCAGAAGGATATCGATTTAATAAATTCTCTTTCTTCCATATCTCACGACCTGTAAAACGTGACAAGGCCATCACAGAACCATCTGCTTGTGAAACATATATATCATCGTCATCCGTTGCTATACCAGAATAAATTGAGGCTTCTATCAACCAAATTAGATTGCCAGATTCTAAAGCCATGCCCCCCAATGCTCCTTGATAACTTCCTGCATAAACTTCACTGCCTTGAATCACTAGAGGTGCATCTATGTCAGTAATTTTCTCAATTTCTGTTCGACCACCAGGAGGGGTCAACATTGTTTCCCATAGGAGCATGCCGTCATTGATATCATAAGCACTGACTTTACCATCATCGAAACCACTCAAAACTGCATTAGCAAAACTAACAGGTCCTGTTGTGCCTCTGAGACTCAATTTAGGTACTTTATGATTGACTGTCCATAATGTACNTCCATCTTCTATCGATAAAGCGGTTAGATTGCCATCCACAGTTCTGATGAATATTTGATTGCCCTTAATCGATGCTGGCGCAAGTATTTCACTGCTAACATTGACAGACCATAGCAACTCTCCTGTCAGTGAATCAACAGCAATCAATTCGCCATTGCTGGTTCCAAGAACAAGAATTCCATCTTTGTATGCAGGGCCCGATGTGAATGTTAAATCAAAATTATTTTTCCAAATTTTTCTACCGTTTTTAGCATTTAAAGCAGTTACATTCCCATCAAAACTAGCAGCATAGATAGTCTCTCCATCGGTACTTGGGCTCAATCGAATACCCAAACCCTCATGGCTTTTTCCAATTGATGCTCTCCACTGCTTTTTAACAGTTATGGTTTCTTTAAATTCAATGAGTTCAGCGGGTAATAATGAAGTGTCTTCATCGTCACCACCAAAATATGAGCACCCTTGTATCATCGCAATTGCAATAAAGACACTAATAGTTCTAGTGGCACAAACACTTCTAAATAAAATGGTTTTAAAGAAATCCTGACTCATGATTCATCCGCTGTTTCGGTGTCGTCATTGATGCCCATTTCGCTGGCTTTCATTTTGACAAAATCATATTCAAAGTTTCCAGGCGTCATCATCTCCAGAGCTTTTTCATACGCCATATGAGCATCCTCTGTTTCTCCTTGAAGAGAATAAATATCGCCTTTAATGGACTCGTATTTTGGTTGGTATGATTGTGATATCTCATCCACAGAAAGCAATAAAGCCATTGCTTCNGTTAATTTACTTTGCTCAACTAAAATGCGAGAAATTCTAAGTCTAGCAATGTGTTTCAGTGAGTCATCTGAGGAGTTTTCCAATAAAAATTCCAATTGCACAATAGCATTATCATAATCCACTGAATCCATATAGAGTTTCGCCATGGCGAAATGACTTTGGTCTTGATAAGGAGTATTAGCAAAATTATTATCCATTTCTTGCAACAGTGTTTGCGCTTGAGAGAGGCGTTGCTGTTTGACTGAGAATTCTATTTCTGAAAAAAGTCTCGATGCATTCTCAGCTTTTTTTAATTGGCTGTTTTGAAAAGACTGCATTCCAAGAGTACCGCCAATACCAATAGCAATAAAAGCTAAAATAGATAACCCATTATCTTTGAGCCATTTTTTAACTACTTCTGCTTGCTGCTGATCTGTTAAATTATTGTCCATTTCTTATACCCAAAATTATAAATACTGTTTAATTTCTTCCAGAACCNTAGCTTCATCAACGCTTTTTTGTTCTGCATCTGATTTCATTGATTTTATTGAAACAGTTCCCGATTCTATTTCTTCCTCACCTATAATCAATGCCAAATCCGATCCAGATTTATCAGCTCTTTTGAATTGCTGTTTAAAACTGCCTCCATCCATATTCATAACCACGNTAATGCCATTGCCCAGATCTCTAATTTTTTCCGATAAAACTAAAGCCTGATTCTGAGCTTCCTTGCCTACAGCCACAATATAGATTTTGGGTTGCTTATTCTGAGGGTTTTCATTGGATACTGCAACTAATTCAGTTAAACGCTCTACCCCTATGGCACAACCAATTGCAGGAATATCTTGGCCTCCTAATTCTTTAACCAAGCCATCGTATCGACCGCCTCCACAAACCGTTGCTTGTGAACCCAATTGATCCGTTGTCCATTCAAAAACCGTTTTGGTGTAATAATCTAAACCTCTGACTAATTTATCATTCAAAATAAAAGGTATGCCGTTGGATGTTAAAGCGTCTTTCAGTATTTCAAAATGTTCACTTGATTCGTTATCAAGAAAATCCAACATTTTTGGTGCTGCCTCTATAATGGATTGAAGATCAGGATTCTTACTATCCAANATCCTCATAGGATTTTTCTCCAATCTATGTAATGAATCNTCATCAAGGATGGCTCTATGATCGGAAAAGTAATTCTGTAACTCAGTCCTGTATTTTTTTCTNGAAACAGGCATTCCTAACGAATTGATCTCAAGTTGTAAATGGTCTACTTTCAATAGTTTCCAAATTCTTGCCGTCATCAAAATAATCTCAGCGTCAATTTCCGGACCTTGGAAGCCAAAAGCTTCCATATTGATTTGATGAAATTGTCGATACCTTCCTTTCTGAGGCCTTTCATAGCGATACATAGGACCCATGGACCATAATTTTTGGGTTTGATTATAGAAGAGGCTATGCTCTATGCCTGCTCTGACGATTCCAGCAGTGGCTTCAGGCCTCAAAGAAAGAGATTGATCTTTGCGGTCTTTAAACGAATACATTTCCTTTGCAACTACATCGGTATTTTCTCCAATAGTCCTATGAAATAGTTCACTCCTCTCCACAATAGGGGTTCTTATTTCTTTAAATGCATACGCATTAAAAACACCCTTTACAATTCCCTCAACTGCCTGCCATTTCTCAAGTACCTCAGGTAAAAGAACCTGCATTCCCCTTATGGATTTTACTTTTTCACTCAATACAACTTCCTTAATTTTATGAATAAAATTAATTATGCGAAACAANCATTCCTGCAACAGTGACTAGTAACAACACNAGCCCTACTCCTGCAATAATCCTCAAAGCAACCATATGCTCAACTGTTTTTGAATTAGAATCTTCTGACATTTTTTACTCCTTTTTTATGCGATTAATTTAGTTATGAGAAACATACATGCCTGCAACGGTGACTGATAATAAGATCAAACTTACTATAGCAATAATNCTTANTGCAACCAGATGTTCTGTAATTTTAGGTAATACAATTTTTTCTTCCTCCAATTCTAACTGATTTGTCAGCAGATCAATCAACTCAGCTGAATCCAAACCCAGTAGTTTTGAATAATTTCTAATATAACCTTTTATATATACATTTCCCCCAAGTTTCTTGAAAATATCATTTTCAAGATCTTCAACAATNTCAGGATCTGAGAAAAGTTTTGTAGCNACTTGNTCTATCGTTAATTTGCTTTTTATTCTAGCCTCTTTGAGTAAAGTACCAACNCTAGGTAATTGCTCATNGCTTGTNAGATTAATAGTAGATTCCTTCATTTCATCCTAATTCAATGGTCTTTTGAGTTTCTNTCTTAAAGATTTCTTAGCTAAATTATTAACGAGNCCAGACAATTGGCCACAAGCCGCCTGTATATCNTCNCCTCTCGTTTTTCTTGTNATGGTCATTATCCCAGATTCTATAAGTATATTCCTGAATTCATTTATTTTGTCTCGCGTTGAACATTCGTAATTAACCCCTGGGAAACTGTTAAAAGGTATTAAATTTACTTTTGCCGGCTTATTTTTAAGTAACTTTGCCAATTCAAGTGCATGACTTTTAGAATCATTAACCCCTTTAAGCATCGTGTACTCAAACGTAACAGTTCTCAAATTCTGCTTTTTAGCATAAAGCCAACAAGCATCTAATAATTCATCAATTGGATGCTTACGGTTGATTGGAACCAACTCATCCCTTAATGCATCATTAGGAGCATGCAGTGATACTGCTAAAGCCACATTGACCTGTTCTGATAATTTAATTAATTGGGGAACTAAACCAGAAGTACTCACAGTAATTCGTCTTCTAGAAATATTAAAACCATTGGGATGATTGAGAGTTTTAATTGCTTTTATTGTTTCAGTGTAATTAGCAAGAGGCTCGCCCATCCCCATAAAAACAACNTTGGTAACAAGATCATCGCGCTTGAAACGTTTTTTTAAATCTTGTTTGGCAACCAACACTTGNCCAATAATCTCACTCGTTGACAAATTTCGATTGAAGCCCTGATGCCCAGTAGCACAAAATGGNCAATCAATAAGACATCCAATCTGACTGGAAATACAAAGTGTTCCTCGATTTTCTTCAGGAATATAAACTGTCTCTATAACTTGNGACTTATCCTTGGGTATCAACCATTTACAAGTTCCATCCTTGGATTGCTCTAATGTGGATGGTTGATCAAAACTGAGTGTNCAATTTTCTTCTAAATAATCTCTGAGTGAGTTATTAAAGTTAGTCATCANTTGAAAATCATAAATNCCCAGATCGTAAACCCAACTCATNAATTGCTTGGCTCTAAATTTTTTTTGGTCTATGCCTTCAAAAAAATCAGACAGATCATCGANTGGTGATCCTAATAAATTGTTTAACTCAGGAGGCAAGGGAGAAATCAATTAGCCAAAAAAGAATTCAATCTCTTCTTTAGCCGTGTCTGTTCCATCCGAACCGTGAACAGTATTTACTTCGATGCTTTCAGCAAAATCCTTTCTAATGGTTCCTTCATCGGCTTCATCAGGATTGGTAGCACCCATTAACTGACGATTTAAAGCTACGGCATTATCGCCTTCAAGAACTTGAACCATGACAGGACCAGAAATCATATAAGACACAAGATCATTATAAAAAGGCCTTTCTTTATGGACCGCATAAAATCCTTCTGCTTGCTCAGTAGAGAGATGGATCATTTGAGCTTTGATAATCTTTAATCCAGCTTGTTCAAAACGTTTATAGATTTCCCCAATAATATTTTTTTTGACTCCATCGGGTTTGATAATTGAAAGTGTTTTTTCCATAGCTGAAATCCTTTATTTAATTTATACACTAAAGCTTTCACCGCAACCACATTCACCTGTGGCATTGGGGTTTTTGAACTTAAAAACTTGATTTAAACCTTCGTCAATAAAGTCAATTTCAGTTCCTTTTATAAAAGGCATGGATTCATTATCTATCAGGATTGAGACTTGAGAAACGTTATAAACCTTATCCATATCATTGATTTCAGAAGCGTAATCGAGCACATAAGAATACCCGTTGCATCCTGTAGACTTCACACTAATTCTCAATCCCAATGCATCGGGATTATTCGATAAGTTCTTTTTGAACCTTTTCATCGCATTGTCTGTAATTGTAATGTCCATATTTACCTCTGTTTATCTGCTTTATACAGTTTTTTAGAGCATCTTCCAATAAAAAAAGCCTATCTTTTTTATTTATTGGTAATTCTAGTGTTTTTTCAATATTAAAATCTTGAATCTCTGCTGCTTCCAATAAAGTCTTATTTTTAATTCTCTCAATATAAAATGCAGTAATAGCAATCATGAATGGACATCCAGATACATTATATTTTGCTTCAATTATTCGGTCTTCTTTTAAGTTTAGGTATAACTTAACAAAATCACCATTCACTTGAACAGCAACACCAGTATGAAAATTTATATCGGCATGATCCGATGCAATATAAACAGAGTTGCTGTCACTAAAATATTGCCTTAATAAACTTTCCATGGTTATTGTCCCTTGATCATTTTTAAATGCGTGACAATTTTTACAAGAGATTCAGCTGCGATGGAAACTTCATTCATTGTTGTGTACCTTCCAAAACTAATTCGTATGGTTCCTCTAATTTCTTCTTGGCTTAAACCCATCGACTTCAAGACATGTGAAGGTTCATCGCTATCAGAAGTGCAAGCTGAGCCTTTTGATAATGCTATTGTATTCATGCCAAAAATAATACTTTCGGCATCTAAGTCAGGCAGGCATAAACTTATGATTCCAGGAAATGTTGAAACTTCATCGGTATTAACAAATGCATCTTTAATATGAGAAATGGATTTCAAAAATAATGCTCTGCATTTCCTAATATGATTCAGGTCATTATTCATATGCTGCTTAGCCAAACTGAATGCAGCAGCCATTCCTATAATCTGATGGGTAGGAAGCGTGCCAGGTCTGATTCCTCGTTCTTGACCCCCTCCTTTTATAATTGGTGCTATACGACCCATTGTTTTGCCATTGATATAGAGTGCTCCAATCCCTTTAGGACCATAAATTTTATGAGATGCCAATGACATCAAGTCCACTTTAAGATTGCCTACATCAATGGAAATTTTTCCAATGCTTTGTGCTGCATCAACATGAAAAATAACATTCTTTTTTCTGCAAATTTCACCAATGGATTCTATATCATTCAAAACACCTGTTTCATTATTAATGTGCATCAAGCTAACCATCAACGTATCTTTATTAAGAGTTTTCTCTAATTCATTCAAATCTATTTCTCCATTTCTTTTTGGAGACAAAAATAGAACTCTTAATCCTTTTTTTTGAAGTGTTTTAAAAGGTTCTATAACTGATTTATGTTCAGTCATTGATGTAATGATGTTGCCTGATTTATTTTTCAAGTTGAATTCATAAGAGCCAAATATTGCCAAATTATTTGCTTCTGTGGCCCCAGATGTCCAAATAATTTCTCGTTGATCTGCATTGATTAGACTTGCTACATCCTTTCTACAATCTTCAATTAACTCATATGCATTTTTTCCATATTCATGGTCAACTGATGAAGGATTTCCAAAATCATTATTGCTTATAGCGCTAACCATTTCAGCAACGACCTCATTTGCAAGAGGTGTTGATGATGCATAATCAAGATAAATTGACTTCATGGTTTTTTGTTACTCGTTGATTGAAAAGAAGCTAAGATGCCTCTCATAATATTCATTTCATTCTCATCCAATTCAGCTCGATTAAACAAAACTCTTAACCTTCGCATTAATTTTCGAGGATTTCTTGGATTCAAAAAACCAGTTTCAAGCAAGACATCGTTCAAATGACTATAAAAAAGTTCCATTTCCTCATTGGAAGCTAAATCCCTATCCATCACTCTTTCTTTCATAGTCTTATCATTTATTCTTAATTCATANGCTATGACCTGAACTGCGGCAGCTAAATTCAATGAAGAATAAGATTCGCTAGATGGAATTTCAATAAGATGATTACAGCAATCAATCTCACTGTTTGTAAGACCCGTTTTCTCGGGGCCAAAAAGAATCGCTACATTCTGTTTTTCTGCTTTTTCATTTACCTTTGTTGCAAACTCTCTAACCGTTGAAGATGGAACGCTAATTCTTCTGCCTCTAACTGTAGTTCCTACAATAAATCCGCAATCACTAATGGCTTCTTGCAGATTAGGAAAAATCTCGGCATTAATTAAAACATCAAGAGCACCTGATGANCTTGCTCTGGATTCAGGATGTGGATGNTCTTGCTTGGGTTGCACTAGAGCCAGCCTAGAAAAACCCATGGTNGCAATAGCTCTTGCTGCAGCTCCTATATTTCCAGGATGCGAAGGTTGGAAAAGGACGAATTTAATATTTTTTTTCATCTGTTATTTAAATGATCTCTTNCAAAGTCAAACAATTAGTTNGAAAGTTTTGTTATTCTACACATTATTCATTTCCTTAATTAATGTAACAAGNGATTTTATCATGCAAGGTTTACTAAATACTGCAGTCCAAGCAGCCAGAAAAGCAGGCGATATCGCTCAGTCTAATTTCAATCGAATNGATGCGAATGATATTAAAACTAAAGCTTACAATGAATTCTTTACCTACGTTGATGAAGAAGCAGAGAAAGCTATAAAAGAGNTTATTCAATCCAGATACCCCGATCATGATATTCTTGCNGAGGANAGTGGCTACCANAATAATAATTCAGATTATTTATGGATTATAGATCCAATTGATGGAACCACAAACTACATNCATNCATTTCCAGTTTACTGTGTGTCTATTGCTCTAAAAATTAAAGGCAGANTGGAAGTGGCTGTTATATATGACCCTTCCAGACAAGAACTTTTCTCAGCAATTAGAGGTGCGGGAAGTCAATTGGATGGCAGGAAAATTAGGGTCAGCAAACAAACTCTACTTGAGGGTTCTCTTCTTGGAACTGGCTTCCCTTATCGGGATCAAGAAGATTGGCTAGAAGTTTATCTGGACATCTTTTCAGATTTTACAAAAAAAGTAGGCGCCATCAGAAGGCCGGGTTCAGCTGCACTTGATCTCGCTTATGTTGCATCAGGAAGATACGATGGATTCTGGGAATTCGGACTTCAACCATGGGACATTGCAGCAGGAATCTTATTGATTCAAGAAGCTGGAGGGATTGTTAAAAATCTAATACCTAATCAAGATGTATTGGAAACGGGTAGCATCATTACTGGCAATCCTAAAATCTTTGAATTGATGAATGAAGTTATAAAAAAATACGATCACAGGTTGATAGAATTATATTCTTAGTGAATGCTATCTAAGGCATTCCATCATCAACTTCTTCTTTCTTTGTCACAATTAAATCAGTGGTTGAAACATTGAGATATAAAACTGAAGGGGATGCTACAAAAATTGATGAATAGGTTCCAATAAGAACACCTATAATNAAAGCAAGTGAGAAACCTTCTAATGATTTCCCGCCTATAAAATACAACGCAAACAAAACTAACAAAGTTGTTCCACTGGTTATTATGGTTCTACTGATCGTTTGTGTAATAGAAGTATTGAGTATATCGATGGTTTCAGTATTTCTCATGGCTCTAAAATTCTCTCTAATACGATCAAATATTACTATCGTATCATTAAGAGANTAACCAACAACTGCNAGTATTGCTGCCAAAACAGCTAGATCAAAAGAAAGTTGAAAGATAGAGAAAANACCCAGTGTAATAAGCACATCATGAACCAAAGCTATGACAGCNCCAATGGAGAATTTCCACTGAAATCTAGCCATGATATAAATCATAATCAAAATCAATGCAAAGATCATCGCTAAACCGCCATCCTCTGTTAACTCTTTGCCAACTTGAGGACTGACAAATTCTGAACCTCTTAGTTGCACTGAATTGGTAGATGAATTTAGGCTATCCAAAATTTGCTTACCCACGACCTTATTATCAAGATTCTCTCTTGGTAGAATTCTAATCATGAGATCTCTGGATGAACCAAAATTCTGAACAATCGCATCAGAATAACCAGCGTCTTCAAGGTTTGCTCTTACTTCTACTATGGATGGAGGCTCGTCATAAGCAACTTCAACTAAAAATCCTCCTGTAAAATCAATGCCTGGATTTAAACCCCTAAAGACCAGTGACGTTATGGATACAAGCATTAGAATAATAGACAAACAAGTTGTTATATAACGAATGGATAGAAAATTTATCTTTTTAATGTTCAACTTTTATATCCTGAGTTTTTTAATGGTTCTTTGACCATAAACAATATTAACGACGGCCCTTGAAGCAAGTATTGCTGTAAACAAAGAGGTGATAATTCCTATTGAAAGCGTCACTGCAAAACCTTTAATTGGACCTGTGCCAAAAGTAAATAAAACTAATGCGGCAATCAGTGTTGTTACATTAGCATCAGTAATGGTAGCAAAAACCTTCTGATAACCTGCGGTGATACTGGCTTGAGGTGAGTTACCATTTCTAATCTCTTCCCTTATTCTCTCAAAGATCAGGACATTAGCATCAACGGCCATGCCGACCGTTAGAACGATACCCGCAATTCCAGGAAGGGTTAGAGAAGCTTGCAATAGCGATAGTATTCCAATGATTAAAACTAAATTGATCAATAACCCAAAGTTAGCAATTAGACCAAACCCTTTATAATAAAAAGCCATGAAAAAAATCACGACCGCCAAGCCTATTAAGATTGCACTAAAACCTTTATCAATATTATCTTGTCCCAAACTTGGACCAACGGTTTTTTCTTCAACTTTAAATATTGGTGCTGCCAAAGCTCCAGCTCTTAATAAAATT
>JGI26247J51722_1000513_pt1 | contig 16236 bp, 11 predicted proteins | sample SaaInlV_100m_DNA_2_FD_51722 | JGI IMG/M metagenome (IMG submission 51722)
GCATACAAACAAGATACCTCTGCTGCTACAGATTATGCTGATGTGATGCTCCCAATTTCTCCGTTTACTGAAACCTCAGGAACTTTCATTAATACTGAAGGACGAGTCCAAAATTTTAATGGGGTTGTTACGCCACTCGGAGATACGCGTCCTGCATGGAAAATATTAAGAGTATTAGGTAACTTACTGCAGCTAGATGGTTTTGATTTTGATANTCCTGAACAAGTATATGCGGAAGCTATNCCTCCTNATTTTGATATTAAAAATAATTTGGGTAATGAGCTTAATGGCTTTNCAGTAAAAGAATTTAGGCAGAAAAATGACAGTATTCAACGTATTGCTGAAGTGCCAATTTATCAGGCTGACCCTATTGTACGTCATGCAGAATCATTGCAGCATACTCAGGATGCTGTTGAAGAACCGGTGGCATGGATGTCAGGAAATCTACTTGAAAAGCTTGGCTTGTGTGCAGGAGATAAGGCAGAGTTAAAACAGGGTGAGGGAGAGGTGTCGCTTAGAGTAGATTGTGATGACAAAATACCATTTAACTGCATTCGACTTGTTACTGCACACCCGGTGACGGCAGGCCTTGGGGGCATGTTTGAAGATATAACGGTAAAGAAATGTGATGGATAAGGCTAGGATTTATTAATGGAATACGCAGAACAATTATTCGGACAGTTCTTTGGTGCAGAGTGGGGGCTAATGCTATTCTCACTTACTAAAAATTTGGCTTTAATTTTTGCAATTGTGATTCCATTATTGCTTGGGGTCGCATATCTTACATTTGCAGAACGTAAGATTATTGCTTCTATGCAAATTAGAGTTGGACCAAATAGAGTAACCTTTTTTGGTATTCCTTGGTTAGGTGGCTGGGGCCAACCTATCGCGGATGCAGTTAAGGCAATGATGAAAGAAATCATCGTGCCAAATGGTGCCAACAAGGTTTTATTTATATTAGGTCCGATTTTAACTATCGCACCTGCTTTAGCCGCGTGGGCAGTAGTACCTTTCTCTCCAGAAATGGTTTTAGCAGATATCAATGCTGGGTTACTTTACATATTAGCGATGACATCCATGGGTGTTTATGGCGTTATTATTGCTGGCTGGGCATCTAATTCAAAGTACGCTTTTCTGGGAACAATGCGTACTGCTGCTCAGGTTGTTTCATATGAGTTGGCAATGGGGTTTGCATTGGTATGTGTGTTGATGATGTCTCAGAGTTTGAATCTGGGTGATATTGTTAGAGGGCAGGAGGGCGGGAGTCTTCTTAACTGGTATTTGATTCCATTATTCCCCATGTTTGTGGTTTATTTTATTTCTGGTGTAGCAGAAACAAACCGAGCGCCATTTGATGTGGCTGAAGGAGAGTCTGAAATAGTTGCAGGTTTTCATGTTGAGTACTCAGGTATGGCTTTTACAGTATTCTTTCTTGCTGAATATTCTAATATGATTCTGGTCGCAACACTTTCTAGTCTTTTGTTTTTAGGTGGCTGGTTACCACCACTAGATATGGCTCCATTTACTCTGATCCCAGGGTTTATTTGGTTGCTATTAAAGATTGCCTTTTTACTGTTTTGTTTCCTCTGGTTTCGTGCCACTTTCCCACGTTACCGCTATGATCAGATAATGCGCCTTGGTTGGAAAGTATTCATACCTATAACAATTGTATGGATTGTTATTTTGGGTGGGGTGATGCAATTACCGTCATCTTTATTAAACATGTTCCCGCTCAGTTTGTGGTTTCATTGAGACTGGAGAAATAGATGAATCGTATAAAAGATTTTTTCAGTAGCCTTCTGTTAATTGAGCTGGTTAAAGGCATGATGCTTACTGGTCGGTATCTATTCGCTCGGAAAATTACAGTACATTTTCCTGAAGAGAAGACACCGCAGTCTCCTCGTTTCAGAGGATTGCACGCGTTACGAAGATATCCTAACGGTGAGGAACGCTGCATTGCGTGTAAGTTATGTGAATCGGTATGTCCGGCACTAGCTATTACTATTGATTCAGAGCAGCGAGATGACGGAACTCGTCGTACAACTAGTTATGATATCGATCTTACGAAATGTATATTCTGTGGATTTTGTGAAGAATCTTGCCCAGTAGACTCTATCGTTGAGACCCATGTTCTTGAATATCATGGAGAGAAAAGAGGTGATCTGGTCTATACCAAAGAGATGCTGCTGGCAGTTGGAGATAAGTATGAAGAGCAGATAGCAAAAGATAGAGAAATGGATGCAAGCTATCGATAATTTTTTATTAGAGACCTATGAATTTTTTAGAAATAATATTTTACTTTTTTTCTGCAATACTTGTGCTTTCTGCGCTAGGAGTTATAACTTCTCGTAACCCTGTACATGCAGCGTTACTTTTGGTTCTGGCATTTTTCACAGCTGCAGGGCTCTGGCTATTACTCGGGGCAGAGTTTTTAGCAATCACACTGGTACTAGTGTATGTGGGGGCGGTAATGGTGTTATTTCTCTTTGTAGTTATGATGTTAGATATTAATCTTGATCGTTTACGTGAAGGTTATTGGAAATGGTTTCCATTTGGGGGGCTTCTGGCTGTAGTTATGGCTGCTGAGGTAGTCATGGTTTTAATTAATAAAAGTTTTAGTATTGATCAGATGCCTGCTCCACCACCACACGCTTCTGATTACAGTAATACGAAGGAACTAGGTATGTTGCTTTATACCGAATATGTATATGCCTTTGAGTTGGCTGCAGTAATTCTTTTGGTGGCGATGGTTGCAGCAATCGCATTAACTTTACGCACTCGTTCAAAAGTAAAATTCTTAGATCCGTCTAAGCAAGTAATAGTTAAGAAGAAAGATAGAGTGCGGTTGGTATCAATGCCATCAGAGAAGAAAGAATAGTAGTTCGTAATAATATTTTAATATTTTTCAAATAAGGGGTAATTCGCTTGATATCGTTGTCACATTACTTAGTACTTGGTGCTATTTTGTTTGCCATCGGCATCGTTGGAATTTTCCTTAACAGGAAAAATGTAATTATTTTGTTGATGGCCATTGAGCTTATGTTACTAGCAGTTAATATGAATTTTGTGGCATTTTCTCATTACCTGCAGGATGTTTCCGGCCAAATTTTTGTATTTTTTATACTAACTGTGGCAGCTGCTGAAGCTGCAATTGGTTTGGCGATATTAGTAGTGTTATTTAGGAATCTGCGTACTATTAATGTTAATGATCTGGACAAACTAAAGGGGTAGATTTTTAGGTGGGTCATTCGATAAGATGCCTCAAGAATAAATACCAAGCTCTATGATTGAAATTCAAAAACTTTATTTATTGGTTCCATTGGCCCCGCTGGTTGGATCGCTTATTGCTGGGTTATTAGGGCGTGTGATAGGTACGACCTGGAGCCATCGTATTACTATTGGAATGATGTTTGTGTGTTTGGCAGCGTCTATCATCATTTTTATGGATGTTTCAAAGGGGAATATCTATAACGGAAGTGTTTATACTTGGATGACTAGCGGTACAGCTCAGTTTGAGATTGGATTTTTGATCGATAAGCTTTCCGCTACAATGATGGTCGTTGTAAGCTTTGTATCTCTTATGGTCCATATCTATACCATAGGTTATATGAAGGGAGATCCTGGTTATCAGAGATTCTTTAGTTATATATCCCTTTTTACTTTTTCAATGCTAGTGCTGGTGATGTCCAATAACTTTCTTCAGCTTTTCTTTGGCTGGGAGGCTGTTGGGCTAGTTTCATATCTGTTGATTGGATTCTGGTATACGAGGCCAACAGCTATCTATGCAAATTTGAAAGCTTTTTTAGTGAATCGTGTGGGTGATTTTGGATTCCTTCTCGGCATAGGTATGGTTTTAATGCACGCTGGTTCACTGGATTATGCAACGGTGTTTGCTCAAGCGCCACAGATTGCATCTCAGACAGTTGAAATTATTCCTGGATTGCCGTGGATGCTTATGTCAGTAATATGTATTCTTTTATTTATTGGTGCAATGGGAAAATCTGCACAGTTTCCACTACATGTCTGGCTACCCGATTCCATGGAAGGACCCACGCCAATATCAGCATTAATCCATGCGGCAACAATGGTAACTGCAGGTATCTTCATGGTGGCACGCATGTCTCCGTTATTTGAACTATCTGATACAGCTTTAACAGTGATGTTGGTAATTGGCAGCATCACTACCTTATCAATGGCATTGGTGGCGATTGTACAGAATGATATAAAGCGTGTGGTTGCTTATTCAACCTTATCTCAGCTTGGATACATGACAGTAGCACTGGGTGTATCAGCTTATTCAGTGGGAATATTCCATCTCATGACACATGCCTTTTTCAAGGCAGTACTGTTTCTCGGAGCAGGATCTGTAATTATCGCAATGCATCATGAGCAAGATATGACGAAAATGGGTGGCCTTAAAAAATATATGCCTGTTACGTACGTAACAATGTTTATTGCTGGGTTAGCCAATGTAGGCTTTCCGGGGCTTTCTGGTTTTTTCTCAAAAGATTCTATTATCGAAGCAGTACATTTCTCAGATATTGCTGGTGCAAATTTTGCATATTTTTGTGTATTAGTAACGGTCTTTGTTACAGCTTTTTATACATTCCGTATGTTATTCATGACTTTTCATGGTAATCCGCGTATGGACCAGCATACTAAAGAACACTTACATGAATCACCTTGGGTAGTTACATTGCCTCTTATTATCTTGGTAATACCAGCAATTGGTGCAGGTTGGTTAATTGAATCAATGCTTTTTGGTAATTATTTTGGGGAATCGATACAAATCGGATCGCAGCATGAGGCAGTCGCTAAAATGGGGGCACAATTTCATGGTATCTGGGGAATGATGACTCATGCACTTACAACATTACCATTCTGGTTTTTATTGGGTGGAATTTTTACTGCTTGGTATTTTTATATGGTGAAGACTGACATGCCTGGGAAAATCAAGCAGAAATTCGGACCAATCTATACTTTGCTAGATCGAAAATACTATATTGATGAATTTTATTCTTGGCTTTTTGCTGGGGGCGCACGTACTTTAGGGCGTGGTTTTTGGAAATTTGGTGATATAAAAATTATCGATGGGTTTTTTGTTAATGGTTCTGCACGGGTAGTTGTCTGGGCCGCTACGTTGATACGTCAATTTCAATCAGGATATATCTATCATTACGCCTTTACCATGATTGTGGGTGTGTTCGTTCTTCTAAGTTTTTGGTTATATTAGGATATAAGATTTCAGCATGGTGGGATTTCATGCTTTTACAAATTATGGGCAACTGAAAGCCGATAAATAAAACGGAATAAATATGCTGTTTGGTTTCCCTTTGATAAGTTTAGTTATTTGGCTACCAATTTTGATTGGTATCTTGGTGTTTGCTACTGGCGGCGATAACAACGCACGCTTGGCCAAGTGGGTAGCACTTATAGGCTCAATAATGGGCCTGTTAGTGGCGATTCCGTTATATATGCAGTTTGATCCAACTATGGTTGGGATGCAGTTTGTTGAATATCACACCTGGATTGAACGTTTTAATGTTCACTATCATCTAGGCATAGATGGCATATCTATGCCATTAATTTTACTAAATTGCTTTATTACGCCATTAGTAGTAATTGCTGGATGGCAGGTAATAAATAACAGAGTGTCGCAGTATATGGGGGCATTTCTAGTTATGTCTGGAATTGTTAATGGTGTGTTTTCATCGCTTGATGCCATTTTATTCTACGTGTTTTGGGAGGCCTCGTTAATTCCAATGTTTCTTATAATTGGTGTCTGGGGTGGTCCTAACCGTGTTTATGCTGCGATTAAATTCTTTCTTTATACCCTTATGGGTTCCTTATTGATGCTGGTTGCATTTATATATCTTTATAATGTTTCAGGTGGTAGCTTTTCGATACTCGATTATCACAAACTATCGCTACCACTAACCCCNCAGATTCTTATATTCATTGCTTTTTTGATCGCATTTGCTGTCAAGGTGCCAATGTGGCCGGTGCATACCTGGTTGCCTGATGCGCATGTTGAGGCACCTACAGGTGGTTCGGTGGTATTGGCAGCGATACTATTAAAATTAGGTGGCTATGGATTTTTGCGGTATTCCCTACCAATTGTCCCAGATGCCAGCGAGTATCTTTCTGGCATGATGATAGGGCTTTCATTAATTGCAGTTGTATANATTGGGTTGATTGCTTTAGTACAGGCAGACATGAANAAACTTATAGCCTATTCTTCAGTTTCGCATATGGGATTTGTTACTTTGGGATTCTTTTTGTTTAGCTCCTATGGTATTGAAGGCGCAATGGTNCAAATGATTTCACATGGATTNATTTCTGGGGCAATGTTTCTTTGTGTNGGGGTGATGTACGATCGATTGCACTCACGTCAGATTTCTGATTATGGTGGTGTAGCGAATAAAATGCCCGTATTTGCTGCATTCTTTATGTTATTTGCGATGGCAAATGCTGGNCTGCCTGGTACCAGTGGTTTCGTTGGAGAATTCATGGTAATCATGGCGGCAATAGAAACAAATTTCTGGTATGCATTTTGTGCTGCTACAACANTAATTTTTGGGGCGGCTTACACTCTGTGGATGTATAAAAGAGTAATCTTTGGGGCGGTAGCNAATGCTAAAGTTGAGACATTGAATGATGTTTCTTATCGAGAGATATTTATATTAACGATTCTGGCAGNNGCTGTTCTATGGATTGGTCTTTATCCATTACCGCTGACGGAAGTAATGCACGCTACTGTAGATGATTTGCTAGCACATTTATCGCGCAGTAAATTATAAATAAGTAAAGTATGAACTTATATTTAAGGAAGATGGATGAATTTTCTGTTACCTAACCTAGTTCCAGCTTATCCGGAGATATTTCTCCTGATTATGGTATGCGTGGCGTTACTGGCTGAACTTCTGGTAGGAGATAAGCTACCTTATATTTCATATTTATTGTCTCAGGTTGCGCTATTTGGTTGTGCTTTTATTACCTTCTTTACTTTTTCTCCTGAAGTTGTTTATACCTTCTCCGGTATGTTTGTGGATGATACTTTAGCCGATATATTAAAGATGATTGTTTATATAACGGTATCTGTATTTCTTGTGTATTCTCATAAATATGTTGCTATGCGTGATATGTTTAGTGGTGAATTCTTTAGCCTAGTTTTATTCGCTACACTTGGGATGATGGTTATGATATCAGCCAATCACTTCCTTACGCTTTACCTGGGACTGGAGCTTTTGTCATTGTCACTCTATGCAATGGTTGCTTTACGACGTGATTCAGTTGTGGCAACTGAGGCTGCCATGAAATTCTTCATTCTGGGGGCACTCGCTTCTGGTTTCTTATTGTATGGGATGTCGCTAGTTTATGGTGCGACTGGCGGTGCTTTGGACATTACTCGTGTTGCAGAAGTGATTCAAGGTGGGGTCGATAATCCAAAGGTACTTGTGGTAGGACTNGTTTTTATTATTGCTGGAATTAGTTTCAAACTGAGTGTAGCGCCTTTTCATATGTGGGTCCCAGACGTTTACCATGGCGCCCCTACAGCGGTAGTATTATTTATTGGTTCAGCACCTAAGATCGCAGCTTTTGGTTTTATTATGCGTCTGTTGGTTGAAGGAATGGGCGGGATGGCCGCTGACTGGCAAGAGATGCTCATTATTATTGCGGTGCTGTCAATGTTAGTAGGTAATTTTGCTGCAATTGCACAAACAAATATTAAACGTATGCTCGCTTATTCCACTATCTCGCATATGGGCTTTATGCTCTTGGGAATTATCAGTGCTGATAATAATGGTTATAGCTCTGCTATGTTTTATATGATTGTATACGTGGTAATTACACTGGGTACATTTGGCATGATCATGCTGCTTTCACGTAAAGAATACGAGGTAGAAAAAATTGACGATTTCAAGGGACTTAACAAACGAAGTCCTTGGTACGCTTTTATTACTTTATTGTTTATGCTTTCACTGGCAGGAATACCACCCACAGTTGGATTTTATGCCAAGTTATCAGTGTTGCAGGCAGTTATGGGCGTGGGCTATATTTGGTTGGCCGTAATGGCAGTATTATTTTCCCTGGTCGGCGCATTCTATTATTTGCGTATTATTAAGCTAATGTATTTTGACGAACCCGAATCTAATGCCGCCATTGCACCAGCTGGCGATGTTGGGTTACTTATAAGTACAAACGGAATGGCTGTTCTCATTCTCGGCATTTTTCCTCAGACACTTATGACGCTTTGTTTTTATGCTCTTCATTAGTAAATTAAATACTAAAGATAGTCTTTTAGATAAAAATAAAAATTACCTGAGTACTCTTGGCCTTTAGAAAAATCTATAAATTTATTCAGTACCTTTGCTATTAAAATTTATTCAATGAATAGTAAGTTTTATAGCCTCAGGCTCAGAAGCATCCTAATTTGACCCCATAACGTTACTGCGTTATTTCAAGGAGAATTATTTATGAAAGCTGCAGCTACCAAAGAACAATTTAGTTTTCAAACAGAAGTCAAACAGCTACTAAAGCTTATGATTCATTCCTTGTATAGTAACAAGGAGATATTCCTGCGAGAATTAATTTCTAATTCATCCGACGCTGCTGATAAGCTCCGTTTTGAAGGGCTGACAAAGGCTAAATTATTCGAATCGGATTCAGATTTAAAAATTCGTGTTAGCTATGATGCCAGTGCACGCACCATAACCATTTCTGACAATGGTATTGGCATGTCCAGGCAAGAGGTAATTGATCACATTGGAACTATAGCTAAGTCTGGTACTAAAGAATTCTTTAGTACCCTTACAGGCGATCAAACNAAAGATACTCATCTGATCGGCCAATTTGGGGTTGGCTTTTATTCGTCTTTTATTGTCGCAGACAAAGTGACTCTTATAACTCGTCGGGCTGGATTGGCAGCAAAGCATGGCGTCCGTTGGGAGTCTGCTGGCGAGGGCGACTATTCGTTGGAAGTAGTCAAGAAAGTTGAGCGTGGCACAGATATTATTCTGCATCTGCGAGAGGGTGAGGATGATTTGTTAAATGGTTGGCAGCTGCGGTCCATTATACGTAAATATTCTGACCATATCCCCTTACCTATAGTTTTAAAGAAAGAGGAATGGTCTGAAGAAAAAAAGACAAACATCATTACTGATGAAGATGAAATTATTAATCAGGCAAGCGCGTTGTGGGCGCGTCCAAAAAATGAAGTTACACCAGAGCAATATGAAGAATTTTATAAACATGTGGCACATGACTCTGAGGTGCCATTAGCCTATGTACATACTAAAGTTGAGGGAAGACAGGAGTATACCCAATTGCTTTATATACCATCACATGCGCCACTTGATTTATTTGACAAGGAGCATCGTCATGGAATAAAACTTTACGTGCAGCGGGTATTTATTATGGATGACGCTGAGCAATTAATGCCAAATTACCTGCGATTTGTACGTGGTGTAATTGATTCAAATAATCTTCCTTTGAATGTCTCACGTGAGATCCTGCAGGAGTCTAAAGATATTGATTCAATACGATCAGGTTCAGTCAAAAAAGTATTGAACCTACTTGCTGGATTAGCAAAAAGTAAGAAAGGTGCTGATAAAAAGAAATACCAAACTTTCTGGAAAGAATTTGGGCAAGTCCTTAAGGAGGGGGTAGGGGAAGACTATGCAAATCGAGAGCAGATTGCCAAGCTGCTTCGCTTCGTATCTACTCATACTGATAGCGATGAACAGATGGTGTCATTAAGCGATTATGTTGGTCGCATGAAGGATGGGCAGGAAAAAATTTACTTTATTACTGCTGATAGCTTAAAAGCTGCCAGGAATAGTCCGCATTTGGAAGTTTTCCAGAAGAAAGGCATTGAAGTTATATTGTTATTTGATCGTGTGGACGAATGGCTTGCATCCAATCTGTCAGAGTTTGAAGAAAAATCGCTACAATCAATTGCAAAAGGTAATCTTGATTTAGGTAATCTTGAGGGTGAGGAAGAGAAAAAGGAACAGGAAAAAGAAGCAAATGATTATAAAGAGCTTACCGATAAAATAAAAAATGTTCTTAGTAAGCAAGTAAAGGATGTGCGTATTACTCTGCGCCTAACGGAGTCTCCTGCATGCCTGGTGGCTGATAGCAATGATATGGGTGGTAATTTAGAGCGTTTATTAAAGTCCGCAGGACAGAAAGTTAATCATTCTAAGCCAATACTTGAAATTAACCCTCACCATCCAATGGTGCAAAAATTGAAATATGAAGAGTCACGTTTTAATGATTGGAGCCATGTTCTGTTTGATCAGGCGCTACTTGCCGAGGGAGGACAGTTAGAAGACCCCGCCTCATTTGTTAAAAGGATTAATGAGCTGTTATTGCAATCAGTTTAGAGTATGCAGCATGCCGTTTATTGGAGGTGTGCTAATATCTATCTTCTTGTTTGGAGACCTGCCCTAGTTAGGAAAATGTGTCTTTACTAGGGCTATATTCTCTATTTTATAGAAATATTGGCATTAATTTCAGAGATCTATTTCTTGTTTATATTAATTATGAATAACCATAGATAAAAATGCCAATTATTATTACTTCTAAAACATGAAAAATAGACACGTTAGAATTCATCTTTTTTATCGCGTCTTACTATTGACTATCGTGCCATTAGCATCGGCTCTTGCCGAAGAGCCTATATCTGAACCGAAAATTAATTCTTCTGTATCTATTTCTATTCCGGCTCTTCAAAGATTAGGGTTAGAGGCGAACGGATTAATTCGTGCTGCAAGATCTAGGGTAGATGCGGCTAAAGCAGGTGTGGTTAGCGCTGGCGCATATCCGAATCCTGAATTAGAATTTGTTGGGGGGCATAATCGTGCGAGGGCTCCTGGTCCGATATCTGGTAATAGTTATGGGGCATATGTTAGTCAGCGAATTGAAAATCCGTTTTTACGTATCGCTCGCATTGGTTCAGCTGAAGCTAGTGTTCAAGCTAGCAAGGCAGGGTTGGATCGGACGCGTGCTGATTTAGCTTCTGCATTACGGGTACGAGCATATGAACTTTTGCTACGGCAAGAAATAGCAAGTGTTGAGGCCGGCGTTCTTGAGTTGATCGAAGAGATACGCCACCGTGTTAAAGTAAGTGTAGACACCGGAGAAACGGCACGTTTTGAATTGATCAAAGCGGATGCTGAGGTTTTGACTGCACAAAGCCGTAAAGAAACCACTGAATTAGATGCACGGCGTGCAAGGGTGAATTTAATAAAGCTTACTGCCGGAGCATTGAATATTAATTTTACTATTAATGCTTCTTTACTTGATAAAGATAAATTACCACCGTTAGAAACTCTTCGCCATGAAGTGCAGATACTCAATCCAGATATATCAAGGTTAATGGCCGAATTAAATAGTGCACTTCTTACAGCTGACAAGGAGCGTGCTGCAGTGCTTCCATCGTTACAATTAAAATTTGGGCAGCAACGAGACCCTGAGTTTGCTTATAATATAGCCAGCATGAATTTTCAAATACCACTATTTAATCGTCGTCGTGGCCCAATTGCAGCAGCTGTATCAGAATCGGCACGGTTGAAGGAGACTCTGGACTATCGTAGGTTTGAGATTATTCAACTCCTTGAATCATCTTGGCAGCGGAGGCAAATTGCTAAGCGTAAAGTAGAAATGTTTGAGACAGGAATAATTAATCAGGCTGAATCAGCGCTTCGTGTAGCCCAGGCAGCATATCGCTTTGGTGAGCGTGGATTACTTGATGTGCTTGATGCGCAACGCGTACTACGTAGCGTGCGGGCAAACTTATTGCAGGCTAGATTTGAGTACCAGGTAGCCGTTTCTGAAATTCTCCGGCTTCGTGGTCAATATCCAAAGGAACAAAGTATAAAATGAAGTCAATAGTGTTAAATACTGGCGCTATCGTTTTCATTACGCTATTTATGGTCGGATGTAGTGATAGTGAGTCGATAATTTTTTCTGAAGAACAGAATGAAGAACAGAATGAAGAACGGGAGGTAATTTCATCTAATAAAGATATTTATAGTATTCAGCTTAAGCCAGAAATGACTAAGCACCTAAAAATTGGCTTGCCTGTATCGTTGGAACTCGCTGATAAATTACGGGTACCTGGTCGGATAGAGCCAGATGAGGAAACACTTGTTCGTATAGGCGCTAATGTAACCGGACGTATTGTCGAAGTAAATTCAAGGCTGGGTGACGAGGTAACCTCTGGGGGCGTTCTGGCAAGGATATCTAGCCCAGAATTTACCGAAGCTCAGCTTGCATTTTTACGTGCAAACTCTCAGACAACGTTAGCTGAGCGTGCATCTGAACGTGCAACTCAGTTATTGTTAGCGGATGTAATTGGGAGTGCAGAGTTACAACGTCGCGAATCTGAATTACAAGTTTTTCGAGCTGAGCAAAGTGCAGCTAAAGATCAATTACGTTTATTAGGAATAGGTAGTAAGGCTCTTGGCAGTCTTAAAGAATTTGGGCGTATTCTTCCTTCAGTTGAGATTAGTTCTCCGATAGAGGGTACTGTTATTGAACGTAAGGTTTCAGTTGGTCAAGTAGTAGAACCTTCTGATCAACTATATTCGATTGCAGATTTATCTTCAGTTTGGGTAGTAGGAGACGTACCTGAACAAAGTGCAAGAGGAGTAAAGATTGACCAGGATGTAGAGGTATATATCCCGGCGCTAGGTGATGTGCGTTTAATAGGGCGAATTGTATTTGTTGCAGATACCGTTGATCCTGAGACCCGTACAGTTATGGTGCGTACACTAATAGATAATGAATTTCGTAACTTGAAGCCAGCTATGCTTGCACGAATGTATATTTCGGGCGTACAAAATAAAAAATTGGTAATTCCAGAGGGAGCGGTAGTGCGCGAGGGGAATCGTGATCATGTCTTTATTGCGCAGGGAAATGATCACTTTCTCCTTGTGCCCGTTGAGTTAGGCGCGGCCGTTGGCCAAGTGCGCCCGGTACTTAAAGGACTCGATAAAAATCGAAAAATCGTCCTTGATGGGGCTTTTCATTTAAATAATGAGCGCAAACGCGCTGACCTGGAATAGAAGATGCTCGCCCTGATTGTGCGCGCATCAATTAAGCATCGACTCATAGTAATAGTGATCGCTTTTATTTTATTGGGTTTGGGCATACGTGCGGCACAAGAATTATCAGTTGATGCTTTCCCAGATGTAACTAACGTACAGGTGCAGGTTGCGACTGAGGCATTAGGTAGAAGCCCGGAAGAAATTGAACGACTGGTAACCATACCGATAGAAATCGAAATGACAGGTTTGCCGGGTCTGGTAGATATGCGTTCATTAAATAAAAGTGGGCTATCTATTATTACTTTGGTATTTACCGATGATACGGATGTATTTTTCGCACGTCAGCTCGTACTGGAACGTTTACTTAAGGTAAGCAATTCTATGCCTTCGGGCATAAAGCCTATTCTTGGGCCGATTTCTACTGGCCTAGGTGAAGTATATCAATACACAATTGATCATCCTGATGACGGAAAACGTGCGCTTTCTATACAGGAGTTGACAGACCGGCGTACAGTCCAAGACTGGGTGGTTCGACCTATGTTACGGTCAATTCAAGGCGTTGCAGAAATCAATTCACAAGGCGGATATGTTAAGCAATACCAGGTATTAGTAGATCCGATCAGGTTGCGCCATTACAATCTGACAATTGAGCAGGTTGATGACGCAATAAGTAATAATAATGCTAATGCTAGTGGAGGAATACTGCCATTAGGAGCAGAACAATATTTAATACGTAGTGTCGGGTTGCTCCGCACCGTAGAAGATATTGAAGATATAGTTCTTAAAGAAGATGATGGTGTGCCAATTTTTATCAGGAACATAGCAGAGGTAAAAATTGGTAGAGAAGTTCGCCAGGGGGCTGTCCTAAAAGGTGGCTATACCGAATCGGCATCAGGCATTGTAATGATGATGCGGGGAGGGAATGCTAAGGAGATTGTGGGACGGGTTAAAGAAAAAATAGAAAAGATCAATAGTCTTAAACTACTACCCGATGGATTGCAGATCACACCGTATTATGACCGGACTACTCTGGTGGATTCTGCCTTATGGACGGTAACTAAAGTTCTGATAGAAGGAGTTTTTCTCGTAATTTTTATTCTTTTTATATTTTTGGGGGATGCCCGTTCTAGTTTAATCGTTGTAGTTACACTTATTATTACGCCGTTACTTACCTTTATAGTAATGAATCAGCAGGGACTCTCTGCTAATCTTATGTCTCTAGGTGGACTAGCAATTGCTATAGGATTGATGGTTGATTCTACCGTTGTAGTTGTAGAGAATGTTTACCGTCGTCTCTGTCACCCTACTGTTTCAAATGAAAGCAATCTACGGACACATACAATTATTGATGCGGTTTCTGAAGTAGGAATGCCCGTGATTTTTGGCGTTTTTGTCATTATTCTTGTTTTTTTACCAATAATGACATTACAGGGTATGGAAGGAAAAATATTCAGTCCGTTGGCATTTACGATTGCGATTGCACTGGCAATTTCTTTATTCCTCTCATTAACACTCTCGCCGGTTCTATGTTCATTTTTTCTAAAAGGCGGCGCTACTGATGATGACACTAGAATTACTTCTTTTTTAAGGGGTGGCTATAAGCGCATATTAAATTTGGCAATGAGGAAAGAGAAGATTATAGTTTTTCTTGCATTATGTTTATTAGGGTCGGCAATAGGTCTTTACACCTTATTAGGAAAATCATTTATACCGGTTATGAAAGAGGGTTCGCTAGTGCCTCAGATTAATCGTGTCGCATCTATTTCACTTGATGAATCTACCAAAATGGAAAAAGAAGCACTAAAAATAATTATGAAGGTGCCTGGTGTAAAGACCGTAGTATCTAAACTGGGTAGGGGTGAATCCCCAGCAGATCCAGTAGGCCCTAATGAATCTGACCCAATTGTTACTTTAGATCTTGATGTTGGTCTTAGTCAAAATGAGATAGCGGATAACATCCGAGCTCGTTTGAAAGAGCTGCCTGGTGTACAAATTGTTATGTCGCAGCCAATTGCTGAGCGAGTGGATGAAATGGTAACAGGAGTCCGTTCCCAGATAGCTGTGAAAATATTTGGTGATGACATTGGAGAATTGCGTCGATTGTCAGAGCAAATTATACGGATCCTCCGGGTCGTACCAGGTTCGCGCGATGTGCGTATTGAAAGACTTTCTGGGCAGCAGTCATTGGCAATTAAAATAAACCGCCGTGCCATAGCGCGTCATGGAATTAACATTTCAGATGTGAATGAGTTGATTGAAACTGCTATAGGAGGAAAGGAAATTACTAGTTTGTTTGAAGGGGAAAGAAGATTTAAGGTTTCACTGCGGCTGCCAGGTCGGTTGAGGAATAATATTGATTCAATTCATGATCTATTGTTACTAGCACCTAGTGGTGCTTTGGTTCCATTAAATGCACTTGCAAAAATTAAGGTTATTGATGGCCCTGCACAAATTTCTCGGGATAACGCAAAGCGTAGAGTTGTTGTCGGTGCTAATGTTAGTGGGCGAGATTTAGATGGTTTTGTTAAAGAAGTGCGGGCACGTGTAGCAGAAAAAATTAAATTGCCATCTGGGTACTTTTTTAAATGGGGGGGGCAATTTGAAAGTATGGAGCGTGCGATGGAGACACTATCAGTGATTGTCCCGTTGACAATTGCAGGAATATTTTTCCTTTTGTATTTATTGTTCAATTCATTTAGGCTTGCAGGTCTTATTATTTTAGTTCTACCATTCGCTTCAGTTGGCGGGGTGGTTTCATTATTTATTACAGATGAATATTTATCTGTACCTGCCTCAGTTGGCTTTATCGCATTATGGGGAATTTCAGTATTAAACGGGGTGGTTCTAATTTCTTATATTAAGAAACTCCGTAATGAGGGTGTGGAGGTAATTACAGCTATTGTACAAGGATGTTCTCAACGGTTCCGCCCAGTTCTAATGACTGCTACTGTTGCAATGTTTGCATTGGTGCCATTTCTTTTCGCTACCGGCCCTGGATCAGAGGTACAGCGGCCCCTTGCAATTGTAGTTATTGGAGGGTTGATTACTTCAACCATGTTGACGTTGATTGTTCTACCTATTTTATACCGTTGGTTTGATGATCATCAAATTATAGAAAATAATTTATCTTAAAAATTACTGTTAATTTTATTAGATTAATAATATACGTATTATTAGATGC
>JGI26247J51722_1000526_pt1 | contig 16110 bp, 12 predicted proteins | sample SaaInlV_100m_DNA_2_FD_51722 | JGI IMG/M metagenome (IMG submission 51722)
ACTCTTAAATACTTAACAAACGCGAAAAAAAATAACTACCGCAACATCCCTTAACATCACTGCTTCATAAGTTTGATGATATTACCTGCCGCGTATGTACGCACTACCTCCTCAGAATCTTCCAGTTTACTCAACAATAATGGGAATGCTCTAGCCCCACCCATCATACCAACGGCTCTTGTAGCCGAAGTTCGGACTCGGATATTCTTGTCCATAAGTGCAATTGAAAGCAACTGCTCTCGATTTTGAATCTCCAGTTCCCCAAGTATTCTTGCCGTTGTACTACGTATTCCGTAATCTGCATCTTTGATCGTATCTAAAAATACTTCACGGCAAAAACTACTTCCTTTTCGAACTAAAGCCACTGCTGCTGACAAACGCACCATTCCATCTTCATCAGAACAAAGAGAACGGAGTGCTTCAAGCCCAGAAGTTCCTTTTAATGAGCCAAGAGTAAGTGCTGACTGATATCTCAGCGAAGAATTATGGTGTTTCGTTAAACTTAGTAACCGGGGTAGCATGCCCTTGTCTACTTTTTTGCCAATTGCTTTTAAACTGTAAAATATAATTTCANCCTCACTCCCATTTAANAGACCCTCTAGATACGGAATCACTTTTTCATCATTTAACTTACCGAGATAACCTATGGCCTGATAACGGTCAATAGAACTACCGCCCTTGAGTCCATCTAAGAGAATATCNANTTGANTCTCATCTCCCAACTTGAATAACGCCCCTGCGGCAGCGTAACGTACTGTTCGGTCTGGTGATTCAAGGTGGGGTTGGATGATATTTCCCAATGCCTCATCGCCCAACTCTCCCAACATTTCAATAGCGGCACCACGAACCCATATATTNGAGTCCTTGCTCATGTGAATAGATATAGCGCGAGCTTCATCCAATGAAANCTTCTTTATTCCCTGCAAGGCAAATAATCGCGTTGTATGATACGAGTCTTTCGCTGCTTTTTTTAGGAAAGGAATGAGACCAGAATATTCTGATTCACCCGCAGCGCGGGCAGCAGCACTACGGATAAATGCATTTTCACTCTGCAAAGATTTTTCTAAAATTTTTATAGATAATGTACGAACACGATCCATTACCTTCTGAGGTTTTTCCTTTGCCTTTAATGCATTCCCCGGAAAAGACAAAAGCATGGCTACAACTAAAAACAAGANCCCTGATTTCTTTGACATAATCATATTTTATGAAACCCTAACTGTATTTATTAACGATTGCTCGGTAAAAAAACTCGTCTTCCTTTTTGCCACGTTTTTTAAATCCCTGAATCAAAACAGAACATTTTTCTACTAACGCGGAACGGGTTAATTTTAATTTCTCTTGATCGAGTGAGTTCTGATCCAGNAACTTTTTTAAGGCGGCGACTCTAAATCGATCCATCCCCCAATACTTGCGCGATAACTGGTCTNCATGACCACCCTGTTTGATAATAAGTGGTTCTTCAATAAAGTGAAACGCATATTTCACTGCGATNCTCAACCATAAATCATAATCCTCGCAGGCAGGAAGCGACTCATCAAAGTTACCAATTTCACTAAATAACTTGGCACGAATCATAACTGAAGAAGGGCTCACGATACAAAGGGCCAAACAATGACGAAATATATCCCCAGTATACTTACGGTGCTTGTTCATTTGGTTTACCCTCACCCCATTTCGAACCCATATTTCATCGGTATAGCAAACCTGATTATCCGTATTACTTTCCATCCAATGTATTTGAATCTCCAATTTTTTCTCTTTCCACAAATCATCAGAGTCGAGAAAACAAATAAATTCCCCCTTTGCACAGGCGAGACCTATATTACGGGCTTTAGAAACACCAGAGTTTTTTTTCATAGGTAGATACTGTGCACTAGGAAATGATTCTATTACCTTTGAAGTGTTATCGGTAGAACCATCATCGACGACTATGAGCTCAAAATCTTGATAGGTTTGACTGACTATCGAACGCAAGGTTCCTTCCAATCGGTTGGCGCGATTGTATGTAGGCACGATGACTGAAACTTTCGGTGAATCGTTCACGTTACAATAAGGTGAAATAGGGACTTTTTATTCTGTTCTTCCATAAGTTTTAANCTCTACATGTTGATCTCGCGGTACGAAACACCCCTATGACAAAAAGATATGAAAAAGTCTTAATACATCAATCATATAGGTTATTCCTGTAAAAGTTGAGTCAGGAAACCAATAAGTATTGCCTTGACAAAAACACTAAATTCCAATAGAAATATACCCTTCCCATACTGAAAAAGTCAGAAAAAACAGTCCGCTATGGGAACTTTGACTAATAATTTCTTAGACGGTTCATCCATTATTGAGTGTAAGTTTATTTATGGATTTTAACGACGTTACAAATATTTTCAAAGAAGATCTTTTGCGGGTAGANCGCTCAATACAGGAAAACTANCAATCAGACGTTCCGTTGATACCAGGTATAGGTGACTATTTACTCAAGAATGGTGGAAAACGCATACGACCTCTTCTGCTTATGGTTGGGACCAAGTTATGTGGTCGTGACGTAGATGAGAGAGTTATTCGGCATGGTTGCGTAATTGAGTATATCCATTCGGCAACATTACTTCATGATGACGTCGTAGACCAGACCACCATCAGGCGAGGACGCGAAACAGTTAATGCAAAATGGGGAAGCGATGCCAGTATACTTGTGGGTGACTTCCTAATTTCACGNTCCATTCTAATGTTGGCTGCTGATTGCGACTCAAGGATAATCAATTCGGTTTCAGAGGCAACCAAGCATCTTGTAGAAGGCGGAATTATGGAATACAGTCAGGCTCGGAAGTTATCCGTCACTGAAGAACATTGTCTTGATGTTATTCATCGCAAGACCGCATCCATGATGTCTCTCGGTTGTGAGCTAGCAGCATTACTTTCTGAAACAAACTCTGAGCAGGAAAAGGCATTAATTGCCTTTGGCACACAATTTGGCATGGCATTTCAACTTATGGATGATGCTATGGATTATGGCAGCGAAGAAAACTACCTAGGCAAACCACCAGGAAATGATTTTCAAGAAGGACACGTAACACTACCCCTGCTTCATTTGTATGAGAATTCCAAAGCTTCTCTTAAAAAAACAATTGAAGGCTTCGTTAAAAATGAAAACCTCACACATGAAGATTTTGATTATGTTCTGGAACGAATGCGCGAAGCCAAGTCTATCGAGTACACCCTAGAACTCGCGCGCAACTATATTGAACAAGCAAAATCATCCATCAGAACCGTTACTTTCCCCCAACCTGAATACATCAAATCTCTTGACGCAATCGCAGATTATATTTACGACCGACATGTGGCAATCCAGTCCTAACCAAAGAGTATAGTCCCAGTTTGTTAGCCACTAGAGTAATTAGCCTTGATACGCGTTGCGCAGGATATGCTCTTATCTAACTTAAAGAATGCCGATACTATTAAAAAAAACAAATCGGCATTTGACTAAAAAAAGCCGCTATCAAAAAAACTCATGTTCTCAGATGCATCACTTTGAAGTAAAAGGGTATAACTGAGATAAAGAATAAAAAAAAACCCTTCCCAAAGCTGGGAAGGGGGCTAACTTGTTAAGCCAAGATCAACCGACGTAGGAACACTTACTTGCAGGTGTACGAGTATCCATATTTTTACCACGAAAAGTATGGTCGTCAATCTCAGCAGCACAACCAATCATCCGACCAAACAAAAACGTTGCAAAACTTGAGGTTTCGATATCCGCTTCGGCGAGATTTCCTGCTTTGTATTCACCCCAAACCATCTTGAGTAAAATGACCGCAATGACCGCATCGATATTTACACAGTATACGTTTTTACTAACCTTGGTTTTAAACATTGAGTTCACGATCGAGTGATAATAATCAAGGAAGACATTATTGATCCCTTTTTCCTCAAATAGNTTGCGAACAAACTCTTCTCTCGGGTCAAAATTAACATCCTTTCCTTTGAATATNGGATGATTGATACATGGGACCTTNGCGTACTCTAANTTACCAATAGCTTTTTGCTCAGCTTTATAACTTTTGTATTTATTTGAGTACTCAAGAGCCATAGCATCGAGATCAAGTCCGTGATTCTTATCATCCGCGGATTTGAGGCTTGTGCTTTTGAATTGTTCGATCAAGAATGCTGCTGCCTCATAACCGTTACCACCATGTGCAAACCCAGTATGCGTGAGAAATCCAATAAACGCCTTGTTGACCTGCACACGATCTGGCATTTCAGGTCCATCTGCGCTCACAGCCCCTTTAGAACCCTGAGCAGAGATAGTGCCAGGTCCATTGGTTATGATCAATCCTAGAAGAACTTGGAACTCAAATAATTCATCATCGGTCGGCTCGCGCCCCATGAGAGAAAGAAACGCAGTTCGAGTAAAAGAAAAATTAGGGATCAATTCCTCTAACTTAACTCCACAGAAGCTATCTTCGCAATGCTTATCAGCAGAAGCAACAACTCCTACTATGGTGCTGTAAATGCGTGAATACCATGGGAGCCGAGTGATGGTACCTTTGGTAATCTTCTTGGATTTAAGTCCACCCCAGCCAAGCGTTGTCCAGATAGCAGCAATCATAGCATCTGTAGAAGGCTTGCCCCCCTCTTGCTTTGCAAAATCCAGTAAAAACTTGATAAAGATCGATTGTGCATCCTGAGCAAGATAGATGGCCATCTTATCAGCACAAGTATCATCATCAGCAGCTAGTAGAGCATCCTTATGTGATTTGGCGGAATTCAATTCTTCCTTATAGTCGTAATTACCAGTCGGGTCACTAAGCTTGGAAAATTGAAATAAACTTAATAATGCTTTCGCTGCATCCATTGCTGGTTCAGCCATTTTTTTTCCGACGATAGCAACAGCCCCAGAGACAACGGTATTCGGAGAGTTTCCATTTTCACGTGACGCTTCAGCTGCAGCTATGGTAGCTTGACCACACTGGTTAACATAAGTATTGAGTGCAATATTCGCAATTTTTTCGCCATACTCATTTGGGTACTCGCGACAAAGAGCAAAGACTAGATTAGCTTCAAAAGATTTTGTAGATGCATCAAGAATGGAAGTTTGATGGATTTTCGAAACCTGTGTTTTCGGATCCATCATTGAAGCGCCACTTGTGTCCTTGAGTGTTTCTCTGCGGTATTGTGCACCCACCTGTTTGTCAAGAGCAGCAATCTGTTCATTGTAGGGAGAGATGGCCTCAACAACTGGCACATCCAATTCTTCTGGAAGGTTCAGCCCCTGATTGTTACCAAACCAACTCTTGAGAGAAAGACTACCCTTTGGAGCAAAGTCAGGATCTTTGCCATTTAACTTCATAACAGCCGTTAATGCTTCTGGAATATAAGCTATATTAGTTACAAGGGCTCCTTTTTTGGAAGCAATTGGATTTTCTGGNGTATAAATACCATCTACACCAAAATACTCCATAAACCACTTTTCCTTCGCAAGGGCGTCATCACCAGAACCTGCAAGTGACCCTGCATGCCCNCATGCTTTACTCAACTTTGCCTTCCANCTGCCAACCACACAAGCAACTATTGGCTTNTCCGTTNTAATATCTTTNTCGTAATATCCCCCTGGCTCACTATACATAACNGCCGCCTGNGAACGGTCGTCTCGGTCNAACGCATAAAGAAATTCATTAGGCCCATATTGAATATAAACGTCCTTGCCGCTCGATACGGAAGTTGTAGTCCCCCATCCTGCTGTTGCAAGGTAAACTGCAATGGTTGTAGTAAAATTTCCAGAATTAGAGAAAAGTGCTATCGAACCTTTTATCAATGATTCTTCGGGAGCATTACCACCCAAGGCTCCACCAAGGCGAACATGGTTCCATGAATCAGCAAGACCCAAACAATTTCCTCCAAAAAGATCCACGCCATTCGTCTGGCAAATCGCCCGCATGATACGGGAATCTTTAACCGCAACTTTTTCTGTAAGGATAATAGCTTTTTTAAGGTCGGGGTTATCCCTTACTGCTTCAGCGATCCCATCTTTCACACCTGCGGGAGGTAANTATATAACCACCGTATTAAACTTATGCCCAGCAGCCATTCCCTCTTTAATGGAATTATAAACTGGGATTTTACCATTCTTGGTAGTGAGAAACTTCCCGGACTTACCTGGTCCAGTGCCAAATACAATATTTCCACCTGAATAGTCGTTGCTAACTGGGGTAACTCCAGAACTTTCCTTCCCCAATATATTAAGAACCACCACTCGGTCATCCTTGGTAGCCAGCTCACTTAGCGAATTAATACCAACATAGTAGGGGAACTCTCCCACACCTTGCTTATGCATTTTTCATATCCTCCGATTCTGCTTTTAAATAGAAATTAATTAAATTATTTATTATTCATTTTGGTCGTAATTTCTTTTTTACCGCCATCCATCATCCATTTATTGATAGCCATGGCATAGTTGATCACCTCAGACATTGCGCTATCGTGGCCAAAAAATCGGTAAGGGATTCCTAATGACTCTAAAATATCACGTAAATAAGCCATCCCTCTTATCAGGTTAGGCCCACCTCGCCCGACAACAACAAACAAAGGTTTTGCTCCGTTTTTTTGAAAATAGGATCTAAGCCCATCACCTATGGCCCGAAGAGTTTCATAAATATCTGTATTGTTAGCTTTTCCACCAATTATGAATAAAACATTTGATTGCTCTAACCAATGTTTAAAAGTAATGTTTGAAATTTCATTCATCTTTTCGTAGGGAGGGTTCCCTCCAAAATCAGAGGAAATAGTCGCCGCTTCACCAAGTAATTCAGTGACCATGGCATTTGCTCCGCCACCAAAAGTAGGTGCCGTGATACTTCCCTGGTCGTTGATCACATATACGTCACTCTGCCCTTGATAAGTCCGGAGTTGATTGATCTCCTGCTCAAACTCCGAATTATCTTCTGCAAAAACATGTGACGGAAGTTTCAATCGTTTCCAAGCTGGATCGTCCTGATCGAATGCGCATTTAAAATCGCAAGCGACGGGAGTGTAACGACCTCCTTTACCAGGCATCATTCGTATAGGATTCAGTTCCAACATAACCATTCCATAGTTGTTGTAGAGATCCCACAGTTTTGGAAGGTTCTGCACTAAAGAACTAATGATCGTAGGCGGAGCACCCAACCCAACTAGAGCATTGGATACGTGAAATGCCTTGAGTCCAGTCAGTGGATCAAATGGGACAACCGCAATTTTATCCTCTGGAAGTTCTTCAATGTCAACTCCACCGTGATGTGTTAGCGTCATGATCGGGGCTCGATAAACGGTGCTATCTGAAATTGAAAAATAAACTTCGTGATCTGCCGGAACCGCTGCTTCGTATGTAACACCATCTGATTTAGCAACTATATTTCCTATTCTATGCTCAGCAAAATAGAGTCTCTCCTTCTCCTTTAGAGCCTCGGTAAAATTCTTTGCGCGTCCGATAAGCCCAGATTTTCCTTTTTTACCAACGCCTCCCTTAAACACGGGCTTAATGAAAACTTCGCCGTGTTTTTTAACCATGTCCTTAATGTCATCGACACTTAATTCCGGACCTCTAACCTCAGAATGAGGATACTCAACTAGATCCAGTAACTTCCTGCCCCAGAGCATGCCGGTGATTTGCATTTTTAATCTCCTACATTAGCGAATGTTAAATATTTATTACCTGATTTTTAGAACAACTTCAAATACGACGTAAAACTAACTTAATTTAATGTAATTAAACTAGTAAGCATATAAACACGGGAAAANACAACTAGTGCAACGATCAAGCAAGTAACCCAAGGTTAAGAGGCTGTATTGTAGATAAATTCGGATTTTTGTCAATATCAATGAGGGTGGCTTCAGGCTAATTCCCAGGAAAGGGTCTATTTAGTGCTGACGGGGGACTAACATACCTGGCCTTTTGAATCACGCACAATAACAGAGGGGTCTATATGATTGATGTCAGGGCACCCAGTAAGAATCATTGCTTTTTTTAATTCGCTTCGTTTTTGATCTAGATAAAACTCAACTCCTTCTTGAGCAGCCCCAACGGCAGCTATGCAAATGGGCCTTCCAATCATCACGGCATCAGCACCAAGTGCTAACATTTTGAGAATATCTATTCCCTCTCTGATGCCACCGTCTACTAAAATCTTTACTCGTCCTGCGACAGCATTTGCTATTTCAGGTAATACCTCGGCAGTCCCAGGCATCGTATCCATTACTCTACCCCCGTGGTTTGAAACAACTATTGCATCGGCCCCAGCTTCGATGGCGGCAAGAGCTGTCTTAGTATTCATGATACCTTTGAGAATAAAGGGAACTGAAAGGTGAGACTTTAATTCAAGTAGTTCTTCAATCGATTTAGGGCCAACAGTCTGATTTTTCATTGTCATGGTCTTGAATGATACCGCATCAATATCGATACCTACAGCAATAGCTCCAGCATCTTCGGCGGCTTTGAATCTTTTGATGATGTCTAAATTGAAGGCACGGGGTTTAAAAACAGGAATACCCAGTCCTCCTAATTTCTTGATTACCTCAAGGCCAATCAGGTATTTGTTTGGACTAGCGCCATCACCAACCATACCAACAGTTCCCACGCTAATACACCCATTGACTACGGCCGCCGCATATTCTTTTTCATCCATCCCACCTGCAAGGTTGGTTTCCATTCCCGTGATAGGAGCTGCAAGGATGGGAACTGACAGCCTTTGTCCAAATAGATCTATCGACACATCAGGGTCTTTAACGTTGTGAATGGTGCGCAGATTAACCTTATATCTTGCAAGAGCATGGAGATTCTCGGTAAAAGAAGAACCCGATCCTATGCCACCAATTCCTGGCACCTTACCGGCACACTCAACCCCATCACAAACAGCACAGGCTTTACAGGCAATATAAAATTTCTTTCGTGCGTTATTACGTATAACTTCCCAAGTGAGTTCGCCTGGCTCTCCTACTTTTATTTGAATGGTCTGCCGAGCTAAATCATTAATTCGAATCGCCTCTTCGCGAGTTTTAGCGGTAGTGATGACATATCCCGTCTTACCTAAATTACTCCGAAGTTCTTCAGCAAAATCACCTGCTTCCTTCAGGAAAATAATTTCTTTGACTCCCTTGATCTTTCGAGCGTCATCCACCCCATTAATAGATAAAATTTTTCCTGCCTTAGGAATAATTGCTCGCTCGACTGATATCAGTTCATGCTTTTGTTCAAGATCAGTTGGTGTGTCACCGAGCACCACCTCAATGGCGGCTTTCATCAAATTGACACCTGTTGCTAAAGGGTAAGTAAAAGTTGACATCCAGCCGCCACTCAGTCTAGCAGCGATCTCGATAATTTTGGGTCCATCTGCAGTGAGTTTGATATCCCCTTTCGCCGCACCAACATCTATCCCTAGTGCTTTAATAGCAGAATAAAATAATTTAACAGCTTGATCCTGATTTTCTTGAAGTTGGTTGGAAGGAAGTGTATGACCAATCTCTACAAAGTATGGTGCGTGTTCGATAATTCGATCAGCAATGCCGGTCACTTGAATACGACCATCAAAAACCAAAGCATCTAGACTAAGTTCCGGGCCCTCCATGAACTCTTCAACGATCAGTTTCCCACTAATTGAAGCTTCTTTGGCTTCGTGGAAAGCTGAGGGGGCTTCATCAGATCCACTAATCATTTTAACTCCACGTGCCCCCATATTGTCACAAGGCTTGATAACCAAGGGTAAGGGCATCTCCTGAATTGCAGCATTAAGGTCGTCTATGGTCCAAACAGGTCTAAAGTGTGGGACCGCAATACCCATTTCACGCAGCCGTCGACGCATCTTTATTTTGTCTGTTGAGCGTTCAGCAACCTCAAAGGGGATCCCCGGTAAATTTAACGCGTTAGCAACCGCCGCTACCGTTTGTGATGCATCTGTACCAACCGTCATGACGCCATCAAGTGGACAGGACGCATGAAATTGTTTTGCTGCATTAACCGTCAGGTTAATATTACGAGTACTAACTTCGATCGGATAATCTGCCATCAGCATTCCTTCTGCATCGCCATTGTAATCAGTAACAACAACTTTAAGCCCCATCGATTTGGCAACTTTAATAGCAGGAACCTGAAATACTCCTCCTCCTATAACCAACAAGTGTCTCTGTCGCTTTTTAGTCATAAAGTTTTCTTTTTCACACGTTTCTTTAAAAAGAGCTAACTAAAATCTCTCCAAAGATAGCTAGTGCCATTNGCTAATTTTGAGCTAAACACCCTATTTCTTATCGACAAAANACAAATTCCCATTAAATAATCATTTTCACAANAATTGCATAACAGCATACAATTCTCCACATAAANTTCTTCTGTTTTATAATCCAAATTGCCAGCCTATTTGGATACGATTAAACCTCTCTCAGGTGATTTTAAGTAAGAACCAAATTTGTTTGATTTTACAGTATTCTCTGGTGATAATCAGCCTTTGTGCCCTAGCTTAAAAATAAAATCTCATATGGCTGACCTAATGCCAGAAACCACTAAGGGAAACAAACAAGTTACGCGAGAAGGCCTGACCTTAGCTAAAATACTATACTTCCTATCCATGCCCTTTCGCCCCAACCTTCTTAAAGCCTATATGGCTGTTGATCGTTTTGTAGATGTACCTATCGACCAACTAAAAGCAGATGGGATAAAAGGCATTTTAATTGATGCCGATGGAACGCTAGGACCGCATCACACACGTAAGTTTTCCAGTGAAGTTGTTGCACACATTAATAAAATGGTTGACCACGGTCTCAAGGTAGCAATTTATACCAACGCATTGGAAGATAGATTTCATCAGTTCAAAGGTATTAACGTGGTAACTAATGTTCCACCAAAGCCAGATAAACGTGGCTTTGAAAAGGCTATGACAGACTTTCTTGGCTTAGATGATCCAAGTGTCGTGTGCATGATTGGCGATAATTTTCTTACTGATGGCGGGGCNCGTCTAGCAGGAATGTATTTCGTTCATATTCGCCCTATTCGGGGGGATGAATCTTTTATTCACTCATTCACAAGAAAACTCGCATTCAAATTTGCTCAGTTTTACTTCCCTAATTCCTTCCCCTAAACATAAAAGAAACTTAAATAATTGCTTTTAAAAGAATATCGCTTTGCAAACCAAGAGTCGTCAAAATAATGTTTACTTCCTGGGAAATATAAGAATAATAGGTCATAGATCCAAAAACATTTGATTTTTTGTGCCTTGTTGTATTTAGGCTCCCTGTTTATTTTAAGGACGCTAGCATGACTTCGGAAGAAATTAGAAATTATTGCGAGGAAGCATTGACCATTTCTAAGCAACAGGGAACACGAGGTGGTTTGACGTTTCTAATNGGCGAAAAACTTAGCCTAGTCTATTACCTATTAAAAATTGAGCGCAACAAGCTTAAGTTCCTATATCCGGACAACCTCTCAAGGAATAAAGAAAACCATGCTCTAAAGCAAAATAAAAATCTTCAACTGAGCTATACACTCACGATTAACGAGAACTACAGAGGAATATTCGAACAGGTTGACCGCNTGGAAAAAACTCTTAACCAGTTTGTCAACGAAATCACAAGATCCTTCTCTCATAAAAGCATTCAAGATTACTTAAGCTCTTTCCCAAGGCTAGCCTTCAAAGAAAGCTTGCCTATGGAAGTAACCGACTCCCCGGAGGAGAGCTCTTCGATGACAACTCAAGACATTTTTTCTGAAGTAGAAGATATTTTAATTGTTAATGAGATGCATAGTTTATTCGCCTAACAGTCCAATGAAAAAATCCGACTGGCAAAAATAACCCACAAGAACCTTCTTCACACAATTCCGTAGTAAAGCCGATAATAAAGGATAGTACCCGTAGGGCCATAGCATTTATAATTCTATGCTCCTGTACCGTTCTTATTTTATTCACTGGACCCGGGTTTTCGTTTGGATTGCAGGTCGTTCTCTCTTGCCTCCTGCTATTTTTCTTATTTTGGTTGGCCACATAAAAGATATTACATTCTCACAAATTGTCTAGCAGGATTATCCCTAACGCTATTAAAGAAAACCCCAGAGCGATAAAGCATGCCCTAGACAGTTTGACGTATTTTTTTTCCAATTTTGTTTTTTCATCAGACAAAGCTTGGCTTACCTCAGTCTGTATTTTTTTACCTATCGAATGAGAAAGTTCATCGCGGGCCGCAATCAGTTTAGAGGCCACTAACCCATCAACTTCCTCTAATATCTTTTGGGTGAGGATAGGTGTTTGTTTGTCAATTTCCTTATGAAGCGCACCGAGTCCCTCTTCCGTAAACCGGTCCATTTTTATTTTTAAGACATCCAACCTTTCCCGAATAATTTTTTCCAGTTTAGGCTCTATATTCTCATGTATCTTCTCCAAGCAGTCACGTGCATTTCGAATTGCCTCATTTAGGCTTTCCTCTATTTCTTCTTCCAGTGCTTCTTTCCGTGACTCGACATGCTCTTCCAAGATTTCAAGTTTATCCTTAATGCCAGTAATAGTTTTAAAGTTTGCCTGAGCCTGTCGCATCTGCTCGTCACTATTCATATTTGCATTACCCTAAAAAAATTAATCTGATAGTCAAATATAGACCATAACCCCTTAAACATGAAAACGGAAGTTCTTAACCTCTCACAGCAGAGCACGATTCGATCCAACTTGACTTTATGAGAACTAGCTTATAAATTGATATTAAAGGAGTTACGCATGCAAAGACTAGTCGATAAATTTGAGGAGTATCTGATTGGAGAAAAGAACGCGTCCCCTCATACAATCTCAGCCTACCTCAATGATCTCATCCAGTTTGAAATATTTCTAAAAGAAACTGGACATGCCTGCACCAATTCTCAGGTCCAAATCGAACAGATCGACCGGCTGGCAATTCGATCTTTTATGGGTAGACTCTACGAGAAGTCTCACTCTGGTGCATCCATGGGGCGAAAGCTATCCACATTGAGTTCTTTTTTTAAATTTCTATGTCGTGAAGGTCATATTAAGACAAATATTGTAAAGACCATTCCCGTACCAAAAAAAACAAACAGACTTCCGTCTTATCTATCGGTTGATGAGGTTTTCCGCTTATTAGAACTCCCCAAAGCTAACTCCTTTGCAGGGGTTCGAGATAAAGCTATTTTTGAAATGTTTTATGATACGGGAATTCGTATAAGCGAATTGGTTAAATTATCACTAGAGGATTTAAAAATAGAACAACGAACTGTAAAGGTATTAGGCAAGGGAAACAAAGAAAGGCTATTACCTCTCGGCAAAAAAACTACCGAAATTATTAAATGCTATTTAAAGTTCAGAACCGAGCATATAAAAAACAAGAACCCGACTTCATCTGCACTCGGATTATTTCTAAACCAACGCGGCCAAACTATTTCGACTAGAGGTGTAAGGAAAATAATGAGCCAGTATATCCAGGCTAATAATTTTCCAAAAAATATTTCCCCGCACTCATTACGCCACACTTTCGCGACTCACATGCTAGAAGCAGGTGCAGACTTACGGGCAATCCAAGAAATGCTCGGGCATTCAAGCCTATCGACCACCCAGAAATATACCCACCTTACCATTGACCAACTGACAGAAACTTATGATAAAGCGCATCCGAGAGCAAGAATGGAACCAAGAACTTCTGGTCATTCACCAACAGTTGTTATAGAGTAAAAAGCCTAAGCAAAATAATCCCTCATAATTATAATTAGGAATCGATAATGCGTGGTACAACTATCATCGCTGTAAGGCATAACGGACGTGTTGTTATGGGAGGAGATGGTCAGGTCAGTGTCGGCAGCACCATTATGAAACACTCCGCAAATAAAGTTCGACGTATGTATAGTGATAAGGTCATTGGCGGGTTTGCTGGTGCCACGGCAGATGCATTCTCCTTGTTTGCTCGTTTCGAAGAAAAGCTAGAAAAGTTTCAAGGGAACCTACCCCGTTCGGCCGTAGAATTAGCCAAAGACTGGCGCACGGACAAGTTACTGCGTCGCCTTGAAGCCATGCTAATAGTAGCCGACAAGGACCACTCCTTCCTTATTTCTGGAAACGGAGATGTCATCGAAGCCGATGATGGCATACTCGCTATCGGTTCTGGAGGCATGTTTGCGCAATCAGCTGCTAAAGCGCTACTCAAACATTCTCAGCTCAATGCTCGTGAAATTGTTGAAGAGGCTATGGACATTGCNCAGTCTGTCTGCGTTTACACAAATTCAAACCTAACCATAGAAGAATTGTAGCCCATGGATACTTCCATAACCGCACCCCTCGAAGAACAAATTTCGCGCGATGCATTTGTTGCATCTTTAACACCAAAGGAAATAGTAGAACAACTTGACAAATTCATCGTAGGACAAAACAAAGCTAAAAGAGCGGTAGCGATTGCATTGAGAAACCGATGGCGAAGCCAACAATTGCCTGAAGATATTCGCGACGAAGTAGCCCCTAAAAATATACTAATGATCGGCCCCACCGGTGTTGGAAAAACAGAAATAGCCAGGCGTCTGGCCAAACTAGCTAATTCACCATTCATAAAGGTTGAAGCGTCAAAGTATACTGAGGTGGGCTATGTAGGGCGTGATGTCGAATCCATGGTTCGTGACTTAGTAGAACTTAGTAAAAGCATGGTGAAAGAAGAAATGGAGAAAGAGGTTCGCGAAAAAGCTCGGGTCCTAGCTGAAGAGAAATTAATCGATCTCCTTCTACCTCCGCCGGCGGGACAAAAAAGCCCAAAAGATGACCCAAATACAGACACCTTAGGGAAACAACACTACAACAATACTCGTGAAAAATTTACGACCTATCTAAAAGAAGGGCGCTTTGATGAGCGTATGGTCGAAGTTGAGACACAAGAAAATGCCGGACCTATGGTCGAAGTTTTCGGTGGTGGCATGGAAGACATGGGAAGCAACATAAAAGATATGCTGGGCTCTCTAATGCCTAAAAAAACCAAAACAAAAAAAATGAAAGCTCCCGAAGCTTTTAAAGTGCTCTGCCGCCAAGAAGCCGACAAGCTAATTGATCACGACAAAGCTACTCAGGAAGCTCTCGAGCGGACAGAAAAAAGCGGTATCATTTTCATTGATGAAATAGACAAAATTGCCGGGCGCCAGGGAGCTCAAGGACCTGATGTATCACGTGAAGGGGTACAGCGAGATTTATTACCCATTGTGGAAGGGTCCTCTATTAACACTCGATACGGAATCGTCAAAACAGACCACATCCTGTTTATTTCAGCAGGTGCGTTTCATTCGACCAAACCTTCCGATCTTATACCAGAGTTCCAAGGACGCTTCCCGATTCGTGTTGAACTAGATTCACTCACAGAACAGGATTTTGTTCGCATTCTAACAGAACCCGATAACGCTCTAATCAAGCAATACATAGCTCTTCTTAAAACCGAAGATATAAAACTTGAGTTTACTGATGAGGCCGTTCGTGAAATTGCTCAAATGTCAGCAACGGTCAACACCCGTACTGAAAACATTGGCGCCAGGCGACTCCAGACAATCATTGAAAAACTTTTAGAAGATATTTCTTTCGATGCACCAGACTTGTCTGGACAAACAATAATACTTGACGCAGAAAAAGTCCGAGAAAAACTGGATAACATTATTCAAGACGAAGATCTGAGTCGATACATTCTTTAATGCTGCCAATGAAAAAGCGTATTCAAAAAGCAGAGACTCTTCTTGAGGCTCTCCCCTTTATTAAGAATTTTCACGGGAAAACTATCGTAATTAAGTACGGCGGCAACGCCATGGCCTCCGATCAACTAAAGGAGGGCTTCGCTCAGGATATTGTCATGATGAAATATACTGGTATTAACCCCGTGATTGTACACGGAGGCGGACCTCAAATAGGAAAAACTTTGAATGCCCTAGGCATTCCATCTCAGTTTGTCGACGGACAACGAGTTACTAACANGGACATGATCGACGTAGTTGAAATGGTACTNGGAGGAAAAGTCAACAAGGANATTGTTTCCCTTATTAACCAACACGGTGGAAATGCTGTCGGCATTTCAGGAAAAGACGGTGATCTAATCCATGCCAAGAAACATAAACGAGTCAAACACTCTCCAGAAACAGACCGACCA
>JGI26247J51722_1000533_pt1 | contig 16023 bp, 10 predicted proteins | sample SaaInlV_100m_DNA_2_FD_51722 | JGI IMG/M metagenome (IMG submission 51722)
GATCTTTTTTACCGGCCCGGGGTTTCCCGTCGATTACTTAATGATTTACGTAAGGGGCGTATACGTCCGGGGCCGGTAATCGACCTGCATGGTCATACTAGGGCCGAAGCCAAGCGGGAATTGGCCCACTTTGTGGAGCGAAGTGCAGACTTATACGAGCGGTGCCTTCTCGTTATTACCGGGCGTGGATCCCATTCGCCCGATGGGTACTCCCCAGTTCGTGAAGAAGCTTTGGCCTTATTACGACAATTGTCGGCAGTTCAAGCCTACACCTGCGCTCAGGCAGATGACGGCGGCAGCGGCGCTTTTTATGTGCTTACCGGCCGGCCAAGTCGGTGAGTAACACAATTGCCTGTGCAGCAATCCCCTCTTGTGCGCCGGTAAACCCAAGGCCGTCTGTGGTCGTAGCCTTGATATTGACATTCCCTACTTGAATCTGAAGGTCGCTAGCCAGGTTTTCTCGCATCTCGGGAATGTAGTCGGCTAATTTAGGTTTTTGGGCAATGATCGTGGCGTCGACGTTGACTACCCCAAATTGTGAAGCATCGAGCAATTGTCGGATTTCAATCAGAAACTCTCTGCTCGCACGACCGGCGTGGGCCGCATCGCTATCAGGAAAATGCACGCCGATATCTCCCTTACCGGCCGCCCCTAGCAGGGCGTCAGCTAGTGCGTGAATTAGAACATCGGCATCGCTATGGCCTGCAAGCCCTCGTGAAAATGGAATCTCCACGCCCCCTATCCAAAGCGGTCGTCCGACAACCAAACGATGGGCATCATAGCCTTGACCTATTCGGTACATGAGGCTGCTTCTTGTTCCTTAAGAACTGCGCTGGCAATGACCATGTCAGATGGGTGTGTCACCTTAAAATTATAGTTCCCGCAAGTAACCAATTTCGGCTTTAACCCTAAAGCTTCGATAGCCTGGGCTTCGTCAGTGCAAGGCTCGCCGCGGTCGTGGCAGTGGTCAATTGCCTCCATTAGGGTTCTTACCGGGAAAAGCTGGGGCGTTTGGGCATGCCACAATCCGCTGCGTGAAACCGTCCCAGAAACACGACTATCCGAGTCCCCTGATTTCAGAGTATCAACCGCCGGGGTTGCAAGCAATCCTCCTGCTGGATGAAAGTTAACTTCCCGAATCAATCGTTGTATGTCCGCGCCTGCCACGCAGGGTCTCGCTGCATCATGAACTAATACCCACGATTGAGCTTCCCCGCAGTTCACTAGTTCGTCAAGCCCAAGGCGCACGGTTCGGGCACGTGTTTCGCCCCCAAGGTAAGTCTGCGGAGATCCCGGAATTCCGCCCTTCAAGGTAGCCCAGTGGCTATCCCCTTCAGCAAGGCCAACGCTGATCCCACGAATGACATCAATCTCTGACAGACGTTGCAAACAATGAAACACGAGTGGAACCCCGTTTAAGTGCTGGTACTGCTTAGGCTGGGTTTGTCCAAATCGTCGGCCACGCCCGGCACACGGAACCAGCGCCCAGATGTTGAATTCGGCGGTATTCAATTACTGTATATCCAAGTTGGCAATCCCTCGGCTCCCAAGTTTACGATAAAATAGATCACCCATTTCTGTCTCGCGCCCCGTCGTTGCCCTCATTTTCTTTCCCAATCCAATCGCCTATCGACGGGAACTCAGTGACCACCTGGGGTCGGTTGCCCGGGGCTGCGCTCGCCCTTGCCATTCGCCAGGTCAGCCGTCAGCAACGACACCTCGTGGTGGTTACCGAGTCTGCGCGGCAACTTCAGCTACTCAGTGACGAAATCCGCTTTTTTCTCTCGGACAATAATAACGATGTCTGCATCTTGCCTGGTTGGGAGTGTCTGCCCTACGATCACTACTCCCCGCACCCCGAAATCACCTCCGAGCGCCTAAAGACGCTGACCCGACTCACCAGTGGGCAACCGTTTATCGTGTTGCTCACGCTGGACCAACTGATATACCGAATTCCGCCGACGCACTATATCTCAGGTTGCAGCTTCGACTTATCTCGAGGCGCAAGGATCAATCTGACAACTTTCCGAGACCGTCTGGCCGACTCCGGCTACCTTTCGGTGTCTCGGGTCTTAACCCAGGGGGAGTTCGCGGTGCGCGGAGGACTCATTGATGTCTTTCCGATGGGTCATGAATGGCCGTTTCGCCTGGATCTATTTGGGGACGAGCTGGAAAATATCCGATATTTTGACCCGTTAACCCAAAAATCAACTCAGCTGACCGAAAAGCTCTCCATTCTTCCGGCTCGGGAGTTTCCGACCGATTCAACAGCAATCGAGACATTTCGGGCAAACTTTCGCAAACAATTTTCTGGCGATCCCCAGGGTTCACTTATTTATCGCGAGGTCAGTCAGGGGAATTTCCCTGCTGGCATTGAGTTCTATCTACCGCTTTTCTTTAATTCGCCAGGAACTTTTTTCGATTACCTTCCGGCGCATACATGCTTTGTCGCTCCTTCCAACCTTTCTGCACTTATGGCTGGCGAATGGGCTACGCTCGACGATCGCTATTCTCAGGCCGGAATTGATCCTGAACGTCGGCCCATGCCACCAGCTTCGATCGCACTGACACCCGACCAGGCCGTAGAACACTTGACGGCTTTCCGGCAGATACAATTCAACGCCTCGGGTGATGCCGGCACCGCTAAACCCACCCCCTCTGTCGCTAAAGAGTTACCGCAATACCCGGTCAATCACAAGGCTGAACAGCCATTTGCGGGCCTGATCAAACGGCTGACTCATCCCGCGGCCCCACGGGTTTTACTTAACGTGGAGACGACCGGCCGCGCTCAAACGCTTGCTGAACTACTTGCACACCAACAGATTGCCACTTTGGAGTATCCCAGTTGGGATTCTTTTCTTAACTCGGACTCTCTCGCCACCGGCATTACCGTGTCAGCCCTGGACCGAGGGCTGTGTATTTCGGATTCCGGGGTGGAGATTATCGTCGAGTCACAACTGTACGGCGAACGAGTTCACCAGCGACGGCGCCAAGCGCAGTCGGTGGATGCTCATAAGATCATTCGATCTATCGCGGAGCTCCATTCGGGAGACCCAGTGGTCCACCGGGATCATGGTGTCGGCCGCTTCCGGGGGTTGACTCATATCGGGGTGGCGGATGAAGAAGCCGAATTTCTTATCGTTCAGTATCGAGATGAAGGAAGACTCTACGTTCCCGTCTTGAACGTTGGCGTTTTATCGCGCTACATTGGTGGGGATGCGGAGACAGCGCCGCTGCATCGGCTCGGAGGCGAACAGTGGGATAAAGCCCGAGAGCGTGCCACGAAGCGCGCACGAGATGCGGCAGCCGAGCTTCTCAGAACCCAGGCGCTGCGGCAAATTCGTGAGGGTGAGGCTTTTGCGGTCCCAGATGATGACTACACAGCCTTTTGTAGTGGCTTTCCTTACGATGAGACTACCGGCCAGGAGACGGCGATTAAAGAGGTTCTTGGTGATCTGGCGACCCCCCTACCCATGGATCGGCTTGTTTGTGGCGATGTCGGCTTTGGCAAAACCGAGGTAGCGTTAAGAGCAGCGTTTGTAGTTGTCAGCAATAGTCGCCAAGTCGCGATCCTCGCGCCGACAACTTTACTTACTAAACAACACCTCGAATCATTTCAAGAACGTTTTTCGGGTCATGCGGTACGCATTGCATGTCTGTCGCGTTTTCAAAGCAAGGCGCAAAATGAAAATACTGTCGAGGCCCTGCGGGCCGGGACAGTCGATATCGTAGTCGGAACACACAGATTACTGCAAGGAGACCTCGAGTTCGCCCGGCTAGGACTTGTAATTATCGATGAGGAACATCGTTTCGGTGTGCGACAGAAAGAGAGCCTGAAGAAACTTCGCGAAAGCGTTGATGTGCTCACTCTAACAGCGACACCTATTCCGCGAACTCTCAATATTGCTCTATCCGGAATCCGTTCTATATCCCTCATTGGATCACCCCCCGCCGGACGGGTAGCCATCGATACTACGGTTCGGCCGTTTTCAAATAGCCTCATTCGTGAGGCCTGCCTTCGGGAGATACATCGTGGGGGGCAGGTGTACTATCTTCATAACGACGTCCGATCGATAGAGCGTGCTGCCGACAACCTGCGCGAACTCGTCCCGAGCGCCCAAGTCCGGGTGGCCCATGGGCAAATGCGAGAGTTAGATCTCGATTCAGTAATGCGTGATTTTTACCACCAGAGATTCAACGTGCTGGTGTGTAGCACCATCATCGAAAGCGGCATAGACGTACCCAGCGCCAACACTATCATTATTAACCGGGCTGACCGGTTCGGGCTTGCTCAGTTGCATCAGCTGCGCGGGCGTGTTGGGCGTTCAAGGCACCAGGCCTACGCGTTTCTGCTCACTCCGCCTGAGGCGGTTTTGGGCTCAGCTGCGCAGCGCAGACTCGCCGCCATAGAGCAGTTGACCGAACTTGGTGTTGGCTTTGAGCTCGCCAATCATGACCTTGAGATCCGAGGCGCGGGCGAACTACTCGGCGAGGGTCAAAGTGGGGTGATCGAGGAAATCGGGTTTTCTATGTATTCCGAATACCTAAACCGGGCTATTCGGGATCTCTCTCCAGGCTCAAGTACCGCAGTTCCGCAAACGTTACTCACAAACCGGCCTGAGATCAATCTATCCGTTGCCGCATTCTTCCCCGAGGCGTTCCTCCCGGATGTGCATTTACGCTTGATGCTTTATCAGAGGATCTCGACGTGCGATGATCACCAGTCGTTGCATGAATTGCAGCTGGAGGTCATAGACCGCTTCGGGCTCATTCCGGCAGAAGGCAGTATGGTCTTTCGTCTTGCGGCTCTTCAGCTAAACGGCGCGGCACTGGGTATTCGGGTGATCCAGGCCGGAAAGTCCCGGGGTCGGATAGCTTTTTTGCAAGCTGCCTCCGTCGATCCAAAAAGAATTGCTCATCTGCTAACGCGCGAGGCTGGGGTGTTCAGCATGATTTCCCCGTTGGAACTTGGATTTACAGTGACCTTAGATCGGCCCGAGCATCGTGTTGTCTTCTGCGAGTGGCTAACTCACACACTGGACTCGGCACAGCCGCTGAAGCCCCTACCTTTGTTCGAATGAAATGACCTCTTTATCCTGCGATTGCCGATCTCGTGCTGGCTGGGTTCGCATCGCCTCGGCGCCGACTTGGCTGATCAATCCGGGTTTCGTGTTGGTTTTTTTAATATTCGGGTTACCCGCCCTTGCAACAGACAGCTATGAACTGGAGCTTCTCGTTTTTGCCGTTGACACCTCACCAGGCATAGAAACAGCGCTCCCCGGGGAAGTACCTGTGCTTCTCGCTGAATCCAGGATGTATCGACGTAGCCTATCTTCTAAAGATCCACAAATCCTTCCCCGAGGTGCGGGGCGATTAGCCACCGCCCGTAAGGTTATCGAAGCTCGTGCCGGCTATCACATTCTGGCGCATAGCCGCATAATCAAAACCCCATCGTCCCCTTTTGGAGCAACACAATACGAGCTATTGAGTACACTACCGGAATTTCAATCTCGATTGACTGCCTATTTTCGCCTTTACACAACCGGACCTTTTTTCCTGCAGTCCACGATACTTTATCGCCCTGGATTGAAGATCTCACCTGCAGCTGGGTTATCCGATTTATCACAAAATTTACATGCGAGGGAGAGCCTGGCAATTCAGGAAACCCGACGTATCAGATTCAACCAAGTGCATTACCTCGATCACCCGTCGTTTGGGGCGTTGATTGTTTTAACGCCTAAGACCTAATGCAGTTGCAGTTAAGAGACCTGGGTAGGGAATTTAGTTTACCGCTCGTCACCGGACCCAAAAGATTCTGGAACCAGGCTGGTGGCAATTGTGCGAACCCGTTCATAGTCGTATTGGCTGCACGCGGATTCTATCTCCACAAGGCCTTGACGTAATCGGTCTGCCTCAATTGAACGGCTGGCAGCAAGAAGTATCTTCTCGTATGCAGTTTCGGCCAGGCTTTCATCGGCATGGAAGAGTTCTTCTGTCAGTTTCTCTCCGGCGCGCAGTCCCGTGTATTCAATTGCAATCTCCTCTTCAGGGATCTTTCCCGAGAACCGGATCATCTGCCGGGCTAAATAATCGATGTTAACCGGCTCACCCATATTTAGAACGAAGATCTCACCGCCGCTACCAAGCACGCAAGCCTGCAAGATCAACTGGCAGGCTTCGGATATTGTCATGAAATAGCGGGTCATCTCTCGGTCGGTAACAGTCACCGGCCCACCGGCCTGAATCTGACGCTCGAACAAAGGCACGACGCTCCCAGCTGACCCAAGCACATTCCCAAACCGGACAGTGATAAAAGCGGTCCGGTTTTCGAGGTTGTTCAACTGCACAACCATTTCAGACAACCTCTTGCTAACCCCCATCATGCTGGCGGGGTTCACCGCTTTGTCAGTAGATATCAACACCATCGTTCGGGCGCTATTTTCGATTGCCGCTTCCGACACAATCATTGTCCCAACTGTATTATTTCGAACAGTCTCGCGGATCTGTCCCTGGAGCATCGGCACATGTTTGTATGCCGCTGCATGGAAGATAATTTCAGGCTTGTGCCTGTCAAAGATAAACCTGATGGCCGCTCTGTCGCACACATCGCCCAGAAGCTTCGTAACACATACCGAGGGGAATTTTTCCTCGACCTCGAGACCTATCGAATACAGGTTAAACTCATTTTGTTCAACCAGAATAATTTCTTTTGGACCCAGGCGAGCGACCTGGCGGCACAATTCACTGCCAATCGACCCGCCCCCACCGGTGATCAGCACCTTCGAATCGTGAATCATCTTCGCCATTGAACTCCAGTCCAACGCTACCGGGTCACGACCAAGTAGGTCATCAAGTTCGACCGATCGCAAATCCGTGCTACGCGCCGTTCCATCGAGAATATCCTGAACTTTGGGCAACGTCCTGAAGGCGACAGCGGCCTTTTGACAAGATTCTACAACCGAGCGCATTTGTTCAGCGCTTGCGCTCGGGATAGCTATCAACACCAACTGAATTTGCAAGAGGCGTGCAAGCGGCCCTATCGATGAACAGCGGTCAAGCACACGTACCCCCTGGATTTCTCGCCCCTTCTTCACGGGATCATCATCTATAAAACCAACAATATCGTAGTCTAATTCCCGGTTTCGGCGAATATCTTTAAGCAGCATATCCCCAGCAGCACCGGCTCCCACTATTAAAACTCGCTTTCCTTTGCCCCGCCTCACCTGGTTATCCCGGAACAGTCGGTAAACAATTCTCGTGCCGATTAGAAGTCCGATCAGAAACAGTCCGTGAAGCGGGAAAACCGATCTCGGAACCGCCACCAGGCCCGTGATAAAAAAGATTGTCGCAGCGACGACGCCAGTGCCGACAAGCACAGACTTAAGTATCACGGATAGATCATGAGTAGACGTAAACCGCCACGCGCCGCGGTGGACACCGAAAATCACGAAAAACGCCAAGTGCCAAACCAGTACGATCGGCAACATAGCTATAGCCTGATCAAAAAAGATATCCGGAATCTGGTCCAGATTAAAACGGAACCAATAAGCGCCCAGCCACGCTGCGGGGACAGCGAGCCCATCGTGAACTAACACAGGCCAGCGACCAAGCAAGTAACGCCAACCTGCTAGAAGTTTTTCAAAAACAGTTTGTGTCAATTTCTTAACCGGTTAGGGGCCTTAGCAATCGCCGATGCCCAAATCGCGAACAATACGAGTACGCTACCTGCAACGACAACACACCATAAGCCCCAACTGGGTGTCTTTACAATAAGACTGGCGCAAATAGCCATCAACAAGCCAAGGAATCCGGTCAAGAGTGCTACCTGAGGATGGCTCCAGCCAGCGAGGATAAGCCTCTGATAGAGGTGATCCCGATGCGGTTCGGATAAAGGTTTCCCTTGGAAAAGCCTTCGCACCAGAGTGAGGCTAGCGTCAAACACAAAGAATCCGAACAGCACGAGGAATGCTTCAAAAGGCAATCCAACTTGTGTCACTCCAATAACCCCCATACACCCAAACCAAGCTCCGAGCGTAAGACTCCCGGAATCGCCCAAAAATATCCTCGCGGGCGTCCAATTAAACCACAAGAACGCCCCAACACTACCTGCCAAAGAGAAGTTCAAAATCGCAAGTTCCGTGATCCCGGCGCCGCCAAACCAGTAGCCCAAAGTGAGCGCTGCCACTAACGATTGAAACCCCACAAGCCCATCTGCGCCATCCATGAAATTGAAAAGATTGACCATCCAGACCAAGATCACAAGCGCAGGTACGAATACTACATAGGTCGGTAAGTTAACCTCGTAACCAAAGAATCGCCATACCGCCGAATCCAGCGTAACCAGGACGACCAGCCCCATCAACAGGAACTGCGCGGCCAAACGGGTTTTAACCGCCAAGTGGTAGTGGTCATCCAAATAACCGAGCACCGATATACCAACCAATCCAATCCCCGAAATGACTCCAGCCCAGTCGAACCCAGTTCGAAGAGCNATCCAGATTGCAAAAAACGAAACTGCGGCGGTTATTACAATCCCACCACCTCGAGGCACGTCAGTCTGATGAAGGCCGCGCNCCGTTGGCACATCTAACACCAGTAACGGGGTGGGCCGCTTCAATAGCACCCAGAATGCCCCAGCCGAACAAATAAACCCGAAAAGAAAGGCAACCATATCAGCGAGTTTGAGCAAACAGCGGCTGTCTGGCGGCGCCAGCCATTCAGGGGTGAAAGAAACGCATCGAGGTTGGGGCCTGGGCCTGGGCTTCACGGTTGTCAAAAACAAAGTCATGCTCGAGGCGTTCAATCAACTTCGGGGGCATCTTTGCCAAAAAAGGAATACGGCCGACCAGGCCCAGTGCAACCCGAAATATATTCCGACTCAAACTCATCGCCCGGATAGTTAATCCACTAGAGCGACTAGTGCGCGAGACCATCTCTTTAAAGGTTAGGACTTCACCACCTTGGACCTCGACGGTCGTCATGCCAGCGTTCCGGTCACCGGTATATATTTGAAGGAGTGCCACGATCCATTCCGCGAGGTCGTCAGCATGGACCGGACAGCGTGAGCCAAGGGCGAAATTGAGCTGTGGACTCAGCCGGGAATATTTCCCTATCTGNTTGATTAAATTGATATTGTTATTATATTTTCCTCCATAGATAACCGTCGGCCGAACCAACAGGGTCCGTGACTCACTCAAGCGTCGTCGGGCGATGAGCCATTCTTCGCCAGATTTCAGTTGTGCAACGGTCCCGGTTGGATCGCTAGAAATTTCAGACTCTCGAGTTCAGCACGCTCGTAGAGCTAAAAACAATCCAAGGAATTCGATCGCAACCAAGAGCGGCAAACGACTGTTCGTATGCTTGCAATTCCCAGATAGGACACAGGCTTACAATGCCAATTATGTTAAGCCGATTCGCTCCAACATTGCGCTTAAACAATTCCGGGTGAACCACAGAAGTACCTGGAAAAACCACTGCCTGCCTCTCGCAACGCGAAACAGACACAACAGCAATACCGACGGCATTCAGCCGTCCGCAAAGGGGTACGCCAATTTCGCTTCGACCGCCCATGATTAAGACAACCGGCTGGTCTCCGCAAATTAGTCGCCGAAACTGAGCTATCCCAGAGGTTACAACCATCAGTTTCTGATCCCATTCTTTGGCCAATCCGAAACATCAACAACCCGAGTCGTTCGAAAATCAGAAGAATAAACATTTGCAGGTTCAAAACTATCGGAGTCGATCGACTGAATTTTCTTAGATACCGTCTCAGGCTAGCTTGCTTGTGTTTTGCCATGATCGTTCTCGAGATACCAACTGATCCACCCTGGTAGTGAAACGTAGGAGCCGTTGGTAGAAAATCGACCCCCCACCCCGCATCACGGGTCCGCCGGCAGTAGTCCAGATCCTCGAAATGCAAAAAATACGCTTCGTCAAATCCGCCAATATCATGGTGAACTTCTGCTCTGACCATCATACACGAGCCAGATACTGCATCGACCGGGGTTGGTAAAGTGGGCAGAGGTTCCAGGGTTAAATCAAAGGTAGGAAGCCTTAGTTTCGTGNGCACCGAGGAAACCACTTTCCCCAGGCTTCGCACAAGATTAGGGTCACAGCGGCGACCGCCGTTTTGCTCCCGTCCTTGGAAGTCGACTATGAAAGCCCCACAAGCGCCACAGCCAGGGGCTAGATCAAGATGGCTTGCCATCTTGGCGACGGTGCCAGGCAAGGGAAAAGCATCAGGATTGAGAAAAAGAAGATACTTGCCGGCCGCTATTTTGGCCCCAATGTTGGCCGCAGACCCAAAGCCAACGTTTTCACCGACACAGATCAGGTTCACGTTACTATCGGCACGAAGATAATCTGCGCTCCTATCACTCGATCCGTTATCAATGACGATTATCTCAAGTTCGTCCGAAAGGCTTTTAAGATTAAGGACAGATTCAGCCAAAAATCGACCAGAATTGTAGTTAACAAAAATTACTGAGACTTTCTCCACGGCAATGAGTGCAGCAACTTGGGAATCTTCAAAGAACTAGCAATGCTAGTTCCCGATAGACCCCGGCATTCGATTTACTGGCTGCCCCCGTAAGTGTGCCGGACTTCATAGGTCGGTTTGTCCTGGGATTCGTGGTATGTACGTGTCTGTAGTTCTGCCAGGAGTCCAACGGTAATGAACTGAAAGCCAAGCAAAGTGAGCAGTATTCCGGCAAGCAGCGCCGGGCGGTCTGCAAGCGCGATCCCGAAGAAAACCCGTTCAACGAACAACCAGCAAAGAATGGTACCGCCAGCAGCACTGCTTGCGAGGCCAATACCGCCAAAGAAATGGATCGGCCGACTTGAATAGCCCATTAGAAATTTAACCGTCAAAAGATCTAACAGAACCCGAAATGTTCGAGACAGGCCATATTTGGAGACACCTGATACCCGCGGGTGATGCCGTACTTTAACTTCTGTCATTCTGACGCCATACCAGCTTGCTATTGCCGGGATAAAACGATGCATTTCGCCATATAGGCGTAGGTTTTTAGCCACATCCCGACGCATCGCTTTTAACGTGCAACCGTAGTCATGCAACTTAACATCGGTCGTCATCGATATTAGAGAATTAGCCATTCGGGATGGCAGTAGTCGGAGCCAGAGCCCATCTCGCCTTTGATGCCGCCATCCACAGACCAGATCCATGCCCTTGTCGATTTCACTAAGCAACAAGGGGATATCGCGAGGGTCGTTCTGGCGATCAGCGTCCAGCGTAATCACCACAGCGCCATTAGAATATCGAAGACCCGCAGCGATTGCTGCAGTTTGACCAAAATTTTTGCGAAACTCGATGACTCGAACACAAGGATTGTCCATTTGAAGGCCCTGAAGGATCTCCAACGAGTCATCAGTGCTGCCATCGTCAATAAATAACACCTCGTAGGAGCGCCCAACCGCCTCAAGCACCTCGACGATATCTTGATGCAGGATTACGAGATTACCGACCTCGTTATAGACCGGCACCACCACCGATAACTCAATCTGGGCCATACTAAGCTCTAGCTAAACAGTTAGGAATACTAATCATTATCAAGCGGGCGAATCGAGAAATCCTCTACATCCAACCGCAGATTGGGATTGTAGTATGGATCACCTTTTTCTAGTATCTCGGCGTGGCGCGCCCGGAAGGCATCCACCTCCCGTTTAAAGCGCGCTTTTTTTTCTGGGGTATCCTCGTAGCCACGGCTTACAGACTCGAAGTGATAGGCTAATGCATAGGGGGTAAACAAATTCCGATAGCCTGATTCTATCAGCCGCAGGCAAAAGTCGACGTCGTTACAGGCAACCCCAAAATTGACTGCGTCAAAGCCGCCAATCTCTTCAAACATAGATTTTTTACACATTAACAAAGCGCCTGTGACCGCTGAGACGTTCTGAATGATATTCAGCCGGTTAAGGTACCCGCGGTCTCCACCAGGCTTGTGTTTATGGCTGTGCCCCGCGTAACCCCCAATACCAACGACAATGCCGGCGTGTTGAATAGTATCGTCTGGATAATACAATTTACCACCAACTGCGCCGATCTCCGGTCGTTGTGAGTGTTCTAACAGACAACTAAGCCAGTCTCCATTGACTACCTCAATATCATTATTCATCAATACAACGTGCGATCCGCGCGCTTTAGAGACCCCGAAATTGACCAGTTCGGAAAAGTTGAAAGGCCTATCGTAAGAGGCGAATGAAACCCTGGCAGACGCCGTTTCAAACCGATCCATGATTTCGATCGTCAATTCATCTACGCTTCCGTTGTCAATACCGAGTATCTCGAAATTTGAATAACGAGTCTTCTCAAGAACCGCGCCTATAGATTGCTGTAAAAACCTAGGTTCGTCCCGAAAAGGAATTATTACACTCACTAGTGGGTCTTTTTTTATCTCGCGCCGCACGCGGAAAAAATGCGGTGCGTTCGCTGTAAGGACCTCGCCCTTGATTCCCCGCCGTTGTAGCGTTTCTCTAATGGCCCTTGCCCCTCTTGCGTGAGCCTCAGGTTTCACACCTGTATCGAGACTTGTCGACTGGTCTGATTGTCGCCAGTGGTACAAGGGTTGGGCTATGTGCGCAATCTTATTGGTCTGCTCACTCAGGCGCAGTAGAAAATCGTAATCCTGTGCGCCGTCGAACTCGGACCGAGGCCCACCAACAGTAGCTATCAGGGTCTTGCGGACCACAAGCAGGTGCGTGATGTAGTTATGTGAGAGCAGCAAATCTGGCGAGAAGTCTGGTTTAAAATGTGGAGTTCCAAAATACCCGGCAGTTCTTTTGTCAGTTAAGTCACTGAATGCAGTTTCGTCGGAATACAAAATATCAGGCTGGTCACGCCGAATTACCTCTACAACGCTTTGCAAAGCCTGCGGGGCCAACATATCGTCGTGATCCATGAAAGCAATATATTCTCCATAAGCCGAATCAATGCCAATGCGGGTTGCAGTAGAGATTCCACCGCTGCGCGTTAATGCAACCACTGTGATCTTTGGATCGTCGAGCTTATCCAGAAACTCTCTGGTCTCTACAAATATAGAGCCGTCATTGACAATTACTAGCTGCCACTGGGAGTAGGTTTGTTTTCGAATCGAGCCAACTGCATCGGCAATCCAGGATCTTGGCGTGTTGTGAACTGGTAAAACGATACTGATCAAGGGGTCGCTGGTACCCTTTTGTGGAACACTGGGAATAGTGGCCGACTGGCTAATGAGCAATGGCAGTCGCTCAGTAGGGCTCACTGATCCAGATTGAAGCTGCTCAATTGCGGTCTTGACTGCAGAACCCTCACCAACCCGTCGCAGAAGCCCTTTGTATACGATGCGACGACAGACTTCAGCGAGTCGCCATGCTTTCGAGGACTTAAGGAGTTCCAGCTCTGCAGTTCGTCTCGCTAGTTCTTGCCCTGATATTTGAAGCTGGCTTTCGGCATCAGCCAGTAATACGTCTTTATGCCAGAGGCGGTCCATAAGGGCCTTTCGATCGCCAACCTGAAGCCCTAATTCAGGTATTGAAAAAACTAGATCCAATACTATTTTGGCAGGCGACCCCTCCGAAAATGCAGCAGGTGGAAGGTCAAAGCAAATCGATTTGATCACTTGCGGCTCAGTCGGGCTATTCGTCAATTTCCTGCCAGCCATCTCGATGCGGCTAGCCGATTCAGATACTCGCCTATGGCCGGATAAATCGAGAAGACCTACCCCATTTAATCCATCGGTGAAATGCAATCGAAGAGAATGCAGTCGAACTTCGCCAACCGGAGGATCGAACAGGATTGTCAGTTCAGTGGGCGGCAAGTCGGTAACTGGGATCACTAACTGACAATCTGCGCGATAACCAGCGGAGCTTGCACTGAACGGAATCGACATTTCGTGATCCCCACTATTCGGTCCAAAACTGAGGCGAACGTCGACCTTTACAGTTTCGTGATCACCGAAACGGCGATTCAACATTGTGGGGATCCCTACAACGCCGAAGCAGTCCAAGGTTGTCTTCCGAAAGCGATCCTCAAATTCAACTAACAGCTGGGTCAACCTATCCGGCGACCCTATGATGTCTTTAATGACTCCCCACAAGAAGTCTCCATGAGTCGATCCAAAGTATCGGGCTTGCACTAACCTATCTAGGGCTAGTGTGTTTCGCGAGAGAAAATAGACTAGACCACGAATGAACGCGACATCAGCGTCAAATTCTGAGTCAGTGGTAGTCCACTCCTGATCAATCGTATTAAAGGTGTCTTGACCCTCGACCACTATGTTATCAGGCAAAAGATCGACCAATTTGACTGAACGCCCATTAAGCTGTTCCGAGAGAAACAAGTAGTATTGCTTTGCTAATGACCCAAAAGCGATGCCGGGTTCCGAACCACTTTGCAAAGCCTTCAGCATTCGTTCGGACAAGGTCTCGCCAGGTCGATAGGCCTCGCTTTCACAAAGATGAGCGAACCCAAGATCGCTCTCAACATTTAACCCAGAACTGTCTCCCAAATTCAGCGGGGCTTTGCATCTGCGAACAAATCCCTCCCCGCGGGGTTTTACAGTCTGAGTCCAAAACTGTTGTCTACGGGCGCCAATCGACGAGTGAAGGAAATCTGCAGCCAAAGGAGGCTCGTCATGTTGAGACGTTTCATAAAAGATTTGATAGCGATCAATGTCCGAAAGCGGAAGATCTTGGTGCCTCTCAAAGGTCTGCCAAACTCTCTCTTCAGGCGTCAGGCCAGCGGCCCGAGGGCGCCCGGACTCATCGATATATTTGGCAATGTGGCGCCAGGCTCCTTTTTGCTCTTGGAGAAAGGCCTCTCGAATTAGAAATTGAGGTGAAGCCAGTGAAGGGAACACCAGTACCTGCTCGTTCGCCACATGTCGAGGCGGGCTTTTTCTGATATCGCATTCCCAACCGAGGCTTTCCTCCTCCGAGTTTGAAGGATCAGCGATGACAACAAACCCGCCTCCCACGAGACATTCCGTTATCAACTTATTCAGTAGGGCTTTTTGGAGTTCGCCGTTTTTACCGAGGCCTCCAATCAGTATCACGTCAAACCGGGTGGTAACAGAATCATCGGCCGCCGCATCGCCTGGAAGGTCATTCGAGACCGAAAAATTGGCCAAACCCTCGCAAAGCAACTCTGCGGCATAGTTAACGTCAAGGTTTGAACTAGCCAGGTGAATTTCATGGCCCGCTTGGGCAAGATAACAGGGTACGACAGCATCTGACCATTGCGCTACCAGCACTCGCTGGCATTCCCTTAACCGAAAGAGGCCACATAGTCCGATGTGTTCCGGGGATAGGATTCTTTGGACTTTTTGAGAAGTGTTTCCGAAAGCTAGCACTGCCGAGTAGCTCGAATAACTGGGATATTGTCGCAGCACGTCCACCAGAGCTGGCCAAAATAAGGGAGGGTCGCCGGCAAGCCCTCGATTCGGCATCGAACCGCTAGTCACAACCCCCCTCCGCGATCGTCAAATCCAGATCTGCCACGCCAAAATCACCGAGCTCGCCAACGACCGGAAGATGAATCAAATCGTATCGTCTATCTACAGCTAAATTATCTCGAGAAGCATCATCCAGGGCGATTCCTAACGAGATGAAATACTGCCCAGGAACAACGGCACAAGTAAACTCAAAGACCACGGTAGTTGATTCACCGGCTACCCGATCTTGGGCCCCGATACCGCGCTCTCGTGTATTGGCGCCAAAGACCGTTCGACCATCTACTGTTTTCAAGGTAAACCCATAGATAAGATCGGCAAGCGCCTCGGCAAAAAACATGTGTACGCAAAGTCGTACTTTTTCTTGGCGATCGAAAACTACTTTCTTTTGGCCTGCCATATTGGTCAATTGGTAATCAAAGATCACGGCTCGCTGATCCCCCCAACGATACTCATTAGGGTTGTAGGTGGGCTGAGCTGTACAGCAATCGTTGGGAGCCACTTGACCCGTAACGGTCGCTAATTCGCGAGGGGTCACTAGTGGGCTTGAAATTCCGGTATCCGGCGGTGACCGATC
>JGI26247J51722_1000541_pt1 | contig 15890 bp, 26 predicted proteins | sample SaaInlV_100m_DNA_2_FD_51722 | JGI IMG/M metagenome (IMG submission 51722)
GATAAATTTGAAACATTTGACGGGGATTCATCAACATCCTGGAATGATTTTAGTTGGAATTCAAAACATTATTCTACAAGTATTGTGATTCCATCAGAATTCACATCAAAAATAAAAACAGACGGAAAGAAACCAATCATACTAGATTCAAAGATCCACACAATCACTCATGTTTTAGTTAATGCAAGTAAAATTTTAACAAAGTCAGAATCGAACGACATTGATGCATATTATGAAAATGGGATAATTCATTTGTTCGATAACACATCAGATGGGTATAACGGGTGCAGCAAAATGATTTATGATAATTTTGAAAATATTATGAACACATGTTTTGATTTAGTTAATGAATGTGATTGTCCTACAGATGAAAAACAGAAAAAACAAGTATTGCAAGGAGAAGAATGGGGAGGATGTCCAAAATGTACCTTTACAACAAATTATTGTCAAACAAAAAATAAGAAACTATCAAAAAAAGATGCATTGGAATTCTTTTCAATTTTTAAAAAGGATAAAAAATGACTTTATTAAAAAATGCAGAACTATTTGCAAAATCAAAACATGCAGGTAAATTAAAAAAAAGCGGAATTACGTATTCAAAACATTTGGAAGAAGTTGTCAATAGACTCAAAAGTTTAGGAGTTATAGACGAGGAAGTGTTGTGTACCGGTTGGTTGCATGACATTTTAGAAGATACAGATACAAGTTTTGATGAATTGTTTGAAAAATTTGGAAGAAGGGTTGCAGTGCTAACACTATCATTAACAAAAACTAAATTTGTAATAGATACAAATGATAATTCAACATTTACATTGACAAAAAAGAAGACATTATCAAAAAAACAAAGAGAAAAAAATTATGGGATAAAACTTAAAGAATCAGAGGTTGATGCAAAAATAATCAAATTGTGTGATATTTCAGCAAATTTAGGAAATTTAAAGAATCAAGTTATATCTAAAACTAAAAAAAGAAAGGTTCTCAGAGAATTAAGATATTATCTTTCAATAATTCAAAAAGACATAATGGAAGACGCCAAATATCAAAATGCAACAATATTACTAGAAACAATTAATCAAAATTTGAAAATTCAAACTCAAACCGTATCTAAAAGTAAAGAAAATAGATTAAAATAAAAAATATTTGACAGAAGCAGGTAGATGAAAATTAGAATTAAATACTAAAGAATAACACAATAAATATGGATTTAAAGAAAATGCTTTCAAAGTTTTGTATAATGAAAAAAGTACGCGATAAAGCAAATGAAACAGACGAAAAATAAGCAAATATTAAAAATACAATTAACAGCTTAACGGAATATTAGAATTTTTACATAATGTGTTAAACATTCCAAATCCAAAAATAATAGATGCAAATATGGATAACGGGATTAAAATAAAAATATTTGTTTTACGCCCCATAAAAAAAATAAAACAGATGTAGTATAAAGTTGTGACAGTTTTTAATCAACATCGATAATAAAAAGTCCCTGTGTTTGGGGATTTTGTAACTGTAAAACCATTTCTCTAGGCAATAGATCGGATGCCTTATCACATTTTACAGATAATGTCCTAGGACAAGTGAAATCACTTTTTCTTAATACAATATCCTCGCTATGAGTTAGAGCCAAGTTAGGATGACCCCGTCCTTCTAAATTAAATTCATGGTTGCCGACAATAATTGAAAAACGGATCAGAGTTTCAGGATTTCTTAATTTATTTTTTAATTCATCAGGTAATTCAACACAAGAAGAGCTAGCATTAACGCCAACAATACAGTCACCTCGAGGTGTCAAATGAGATTCTTTTGTAATTTCTATTGTTTTTTTATGATTTGATCTGATGTTTTCGTGTCCAAAAAATTTAATCTCGTATTTCATAGTGACTGTAATAGGCTAGACTTAAATTAATCCTTCACGGCATTTGATTAAATGCTTCCTGCACAACAAGGTTATGATCGAGCTATTACTGTATTCTCACCAGATGGTAGACTTTACCAAGTTGAGTACGCNATTGAAACAGTAAGAAGAGGAACAATTGCAGTAGGAGTAAAATGTAAAGATGGAATTGTCATAGCAGTTGAAGAAAAACCAAGAAAATTACAAATTTCTGAAAATCCACATAAAATTTTTCAAATTGATGAACATGTAGGAGTTGCAGCAGCAGGATACATTCCAGATGCAAGAAGTCAAGTAGATAACGCAAGATTCTTTTCTCAAAGTAATAAAATGATTTATGACGAAGCTGTAGAAGTGGAGACAATTGCAAAACATTTAGCTGATCAATGTCAACAATATACACAGTACGCAGGTGTAAGACCATATGGCGTTGCACTAATTTTAGGAGGAGTCGTAAACAACACACCAGAATTATTCCTTACAGATCCTAGTGGGACTTACATTTCATATGATGCAATAGCAATCGGTTCAGGCTCCGATAGCGTAACTGACTTTTTAGAAAAAACATACAAGAACGATTTAACATTAGACGAAGCATCAGTATTAGCATCTGCAGGAATTTATCTTTCAAGTGACGATAAAGAAGGAACCAACCACATCCGCATGGCACATATAAAAACAGACAATGGTTTGTACGAGTTAGTCTCAAACGAACAAATTGTTAGTTATGCAAATACGGCTAAAGAAAAATATCCGCACGACAAAAATTAAGTAAGTATAACTATAACTTGAGAGATTAAATTACATTGAAAATATCTGTTGCAATCCCCACATCCTCATTACAAGATGAATCACTGAAAATAGATAAAACGCGTAAAATTTCAGTTTTAGCTAGAGCATGTGCCATTTTTAAAATAGAAAAAATTTACGTCTACCAAGAGGGGAACAACGGTTCAGATGGAAGTTTGATGTCAATGATTTTAAAATATTTAGAAACGCCGCAATTTCTTAGAAGAAGATTATTTCAAAAAATGAATGATCTTAAATTTGCAGGAGTGTTACATCCATTAAGAATTCCAAGTCACGCAACACCGACAGATGCAAAAAAAATAGTTGCGGGGGACATAAGAGAAGGAATCATAGTAAGTGTAAAAGGTAAGAAATGGGTAGATGCAGGGATTAATCAACTGCTCCAATTTTACGGCAAAACGCCTACAGGAAAAAGAGTGACAATTCAATTCAAAGAAGGGTATCCAAAATTATCAATAAAAGAAATAGACAATTCAGGATCTGAAGTGTATTGGGGGTATCAAGTTAAAGAAAAATCTAATTTGTTTTCATTGTTATCAGAATGGAAAGGCAATGTGATAATTACATCTAGAAAAGGTAAAACAGCAACAAAAGAGCAATTAGAAAAATATGTAAAATCAAACGAACCACTACTGGTGGTTTTTGGTTCTCCTGAAAAAGGAGTTCATGAAATTATTGGCGGAAGAATGAACAAAGTACAAAATGCCAAATCTTTAAATTTTTTTCAGAATCAAGCAACCGAAACAGTGCGACTTGAAGAGGCACTACTTGGAACGTTAGCCATAATCAATGCACAAAATTCATCATAACATGGCAGAAAGAAAAAATTTCCTAATATTTGCAATAGGCATCGGAGTTATGGGAGTTGTGATTGGATCCATAACAATATGGGATATGATTTTAGAAGTACTAAAGTAACAATAAAATCTAGAAATGATCGTTAACCAAAATATTTTACAAGGTTAACGATAACTAACAGGGTTTAATAGAGGGAATTCAAGAATCGATTTAACAATGGGTGCTAGAAAGAGACATCAACCACGCAGAGGTAGTTTAGGGTATTCACGTAGAGTACGCGCAAAAACTATGGAAGCAAGAATNAGAGCTTGGCCAAGTAGATCAATAACAGATGAACCAAAAATTCTAGCTCACTGCGGATTCAAAGCAGGTTGTGTTCAAATAGTAAGTATTGATGATCGTGAAAAAGTTCCTAATGCAGGAAAACAATTAGTAAGTTTAGGAACAGTGTTAGTTACACCACCAGTTTTAATTTTAGGAATTAGAGGATATGGAAAAGACTATGATGGAATGCGAGCAGAATTTGACGTCTATGCAGAAGATATTCCAAAATACATTTCAAAAGAAATGACATTCAAAAACAAAGAAGGAGCATTAGAAAGTGCAGAGAAAAAAATTAAACACATTAAAGAAATATTTGCAGTAGTTGCAGTGTCCCCAAGAGCAGCAGGACTTGAAATGAAAAAACCATATATTTTTGAAGCAATGGTCAGTGGCGGAGATATTCAAAAACAATTTAATCACGTTAAAGAATTACTTGGAAAAGAAATTAAAGTTGANCAAATTTTTGAAACAGGTGCAACTGTAGATGTTGCAGCAATTACAAAAGGTCACGGATGGCAAGGAACCATGAGAAGATGGGGTGTCAAAAAGAAACAACACAAATCAAGAAAAACAGTNAGAGAAGTTGGTTCATTAGGCCCAATTTCACCACAAAGTGTCATGTACACAGTTCCAAGATCAGGTCAAACAGGATTTCATCAAAGAGTAGAATACGATAAAAGAATAATGGTAATGGGAAATACAGATAACGATAAATTAAAAATTAACCCAGACGGAGGATTCAAACACTTTGGTTTGGTTAAAGGAGACTTTGTAATTTTGAAAGGGTCAGTTCCAGGAACATATAGAAGATTAATTAAAATGAGAACTCAAATCAGAAATGCACCGCCAAAAGTNAACAAACCAAATATCTTGGAGGTTGTCATCTAATGAAAATTACAACTTACACAACTAGTGGAACAAAGGAAGGAGAAATAGAACTCCCAATAATATTCTCAACACCATTTAGAAGAGAGTTAATCCACAAAGCTTGGACAAACATCACATCTCATAAATTCCAACCACAAGGCAGACATCCAACTGCAGGTCAGGATGTTGTTGCAGATTCAAACGATCCACCAACAGGACAAGGTGTATCTCGTGTTGCAAGAGCACAAGGCGGTGGTGGTGGAAGACAAGGTCAAGGTGCAGAAGTTGCATCAACAAGAGGTGGAAGACAAGCACATCCACCAATCGTAGGAAAAGTAATTTACAAGAAATTAAATAAAAAAGAAAATAAACTTGCACTATGTTCAGCAATTGCTGCTACAGCATCAAAAGATATTGTAGAGGCAAGAGGACATAAAATTGAAGGCATAGAGACATTCCCAATCGTTGTTTCAAACGATATTGAATCAGTTTCTAAAGCAAATGATATTTCAAAAATATTAGATTCACTAAAACTCAAACAAGACATAGAAAGATTAGAATCAAGAAAGGTTCGTTCTGGTCAGTCAAGACTAAGAGGCAGAAGTAAGAAAGTTGGAAAGAGCGTATTATTTGTAACCAAAGATGGTTCAAGCCTATCAAAAGCAGTAGGTTCATTCCCAGGAGTAGAAGTTAAAAAAGTTACAGACCTGAGCATTCTAGATTTAGCTCCAGGAGCACATCCAGTAAGATTAACAGTATATTCAAAATCAGCAATAGAAGAAATTGCAAAAATTAAATCAGCACATCTAGAACTAATGGTGAAAACACAATGAACGTAGAACAAGCAATGAAAATAATTGTCAAACCATACATTACAGAGAAGACGTTTGCAATGATTGAAAGTGAAAACAAGATCTGTTTTATCGTAGAATTGTCTGCAAAAAAGCCAGAGATAGCAGAAGCAGTAAAAACATTATACAATCAAAAAGTGCTCAAAGTCAACACAGCAAGAACAATTTACGGTAAAAAAGCATTTGTACAGTTTGAGAATACAGAAAAAGCAAGAGATCTAGCAACGAAAATAGGAATGCTCTAATATGGAATATAAAACTCGAAGTACGTTAACAGTGGAGAAAAATAATGGTTAAAGAATTCAATTACAGAGGACTATCTAAAGCAGATCTAGATAATACCTCATTAGAGAAATTATTTTTATTATTTAATTCAAGACAAAGAAGATCCCTAACAAGAGGAATCACAGATGGAAAAAGAAAATTAATTGAAGAAATAAAATCTGCAAAGGCAGGTAAGTTATCAAGTCCCATCAAAACTCATCTCAGAGATTTGATTATTCTACCATACATGGTAGGTGTTACAGTAAATGTTTTCTCAGGAAAAGAATTTCGTCCAGTAAATATTACGACGGAAATGATTGGTCATTACTTGGGAGAATATGTCATAACAAACAAGAAGGTACAACATGGAGCACCAGGTGTAGGTGCATCAAGATCCAGTCTGTACGTGCCATTAAAGTGATTATTATGGGTAGATTCAATTACGCTTTCCAAAATTATGACGCAACAAGACATGTTAGATCATCAGTAAGAGAAAAAGACATTTCACATAAACATGCACGTGAAGTTGCAGTTTCAATCAAAGGATTGTCAATTGACAAAGCACGAGATTACTTACTAGCAGTAATTAACAAAAAAAGAGCTGTTGCATTTAGAAGATATAAAAATCAAGTGGCACACAGATCAGATCCTGGAATGATGTCAGGTCGTTATCCACAAAAAACAGCAAAAGAATTCATCAAAGTGTTGGACAACCTAGAATCAAATGCAGAATACAAAGGAATGGATTTAGATAGATTGAGAATTATCAATGCAACCACACACAAAGGTGTAATTGTAAAAAGATTTACTCCAAGAGCAATGGGTAGAGCAACTGCAAAGAACAATGTATTGACACATATAGAATTGGTGGCACAGGAGATTTAGAAATGTCAGCAGTCAAAAATGTTATCAAAGATAATTACAACATGATGTTGTTAAAGGACTATCTGAGAAAACAAATTAAAGATGCAGGCTTCTCACATGCAGAAATATCCAAAACCCCAACAGGTACAAGAGTAGCATTACATGTTACAAGACCTGGAATTGTCATAGGAAGAAAGGGTTCAGGAATTAGAGAGCTCACAGAAAAACTTGAAAAAGACTTTGGATTAAAAAGCCCACAAATTTCAGTAAACGAGATTGAAAAACCAGACTTATCACCAAATGTAATGTGTACCAGAATGGCATCACACCTAGAAAGAGGCACTGCATTTAGAAGAGCAACAATGTGGACCATGAAACAAATCATGGAAGGTGGTGCAATGGGNGTTCAAATAACAATTTCAGGAAAACTTAGAGGTGACCGTTCAGCATTTGAAAAACACGTAGCAGGTATACTACCAAGAGCAGGACATCANGCAGACATAATAGTTGATGAAGACATTGCACATGTAAAAACAGCAATGGGTTTAATCGGAGTTAGAATAAGAATTGCAATCAAAGAAAAACTAGTTCCAGAATATGAATTAATTAAAGACAAAGAAGAAAAGAAGAAGAAATCATCATCACCTGCAAAAAAAGTTGAGGAAGTTGAATTGTCTAAAGATGTAAAAGTTGAAGTTGTAAAAGTTGAGGGAACGGAGAACAAGGCCAAGTCAGAAACAGAGCAAATTGCAATTGAGGCAGAGAAAATGAAAACATTAGAAACNTTAGAAGAAGAGGAGAAGGTGTTGAAATGACCATAGTATCAATGAAAACAATTAGAAAANTAAGTGAAAAAGATCTTAGAAGTAAAATTTTAGATAATAGAACAGACTTAGCAAAACTCAGAGTAGATTCTTCTAAAGGAACATTAAGAAAAGAGAGCGGTAAATTAAAACCAATACGCCGTAGTATTGCAAGAATGTTAACCAGATTAAATGAAATGGAGAACGAGAAATGATTACAGCAGATACCATAACAAGACACGAATTTATAGGATTGGAGACACAAATATCCAGATCTAGCAATCAGCAAGTAGTAGGATTAAATGGAGTCATAATTAATGAAACAAAATCTATGTTTACAATAAATACTCAAAAAGGCATGAAACAAATTCCAAAGTCAACAAATGATTGGAAATTTTCAATTGCAGGAAAAGAAATAACAGTAAAAGGTTCAACGATCATAAAAAGGCCATTTGAAAGAATAGGGGGAAAAGCATGACTAAAAACATAGGGATTAAAGTTACCGAACCGACAAGAGATTGTCAGGATAAAAATTGTCCATTTCACGGAGGATTGTCAATTAGAGGCAAACTGTTTGATGGAAAGGTTACAGGTGCTAAAGCTAAACAAACAATCACACTAACAAAAGATGAACCAATTTACTTTAGTAAATTTAAGAGATATGCCAGAGGTAAAAGTACAATCCATGCACACGTACCAGGTTGCTTAGATGTTGCATCTGGNGATAATGTTTTGACTGCAGAGTGCAGACCAATTTCAAAATCAGTATCTTATGTAGTAATTGAGGTAAGAGCATAATGGCAAAACAAGCAGGAAAAGGCGTACAAGAATTTCGCCCATATGTAACAAGATCAATTCCAGTTGGNGCAAATATTGTATGTGCTGATAATTCTGGTGCCAAAATTTTAGAAGTGATCAACGTTCCAAGAATTAAAACAAGATCATCAAGACTTGCAGCAGGAGGCGTTGGAGATTATTGTAATGTCGTAGTTAAGAAAGGTCCAGCAGAATTAAGAAAACAAGTTTACGGAGCAGTTATTGTTAGACAAAAATATGCAGTTCGCAGATTAAACGGTGTAAGAGTTTGTTTTGAAGATAATGCAGCAGTATTAATCACTCCAGAAGGAGAAACAAAAGGAACAGACATCAAAGGACCAGTTGCAGCAGAAGCTTCAGAAAAATGGCCAAGAGTAGCTAACTTGGCATCAACGGTGATATGATATGGTAAAACCAACTAAAATGCGTAATCGAATGATATACAAAGCAACATTTCAGACACGAAGTAAACAATTAGGAAGTCTATTATCAAAAGACTTGCAAAAAAAATACGGTAAAAAAAGTACAAGAGCAATTGAAGGAGATACAATCACAATCCTTAGAGGTGAATTCAAAGGAGTTTCAGGTAAAATAACAAAAATATCTAAAGAAAAAACAAGTGTGACAGTTGAAGGGGTAAAGAAAGAAAAAACAAAGGGAGATAAATTTGANGTATACATTCACACATCAAACTTAGTAGTAACTGCACTAAACACTAGCGATAAATGGAGAATTACAAAATTAGAAGGTAAAGATCCAAAAACACAAACATCAGTTAAACAAGAAACTAAAGAAACAAAAGTGGAAACAAAAGTAGAAAAAAAGGATGATGAAAAATAATGGTAAGTATTGCAGGTAGTAAAAAACTCAAACGACAAATGGCACCACAGTTTTGGGGAATTGCCAGAAAAGATAAGAGATTTGTAATCACAGTAAAACCAGGTCCACACAAAAAAGATCTTGCAATACCTTCAGCAGTATTTCTTAGAGACACATTAAAAATAGTTGCAAGCCTCAGAGAAGCTAAAGCATCAATATATGCAGGTAAAGTCAAAATTGACGGCGTTGTTAGAAAATCACTACATCATTCAATAGGATTAATGGACGTTGTGGAATTAGAAAACGTTCCAGAGATATATCGCCTTGTTCCAACTGAAGGAAAACTTCTCAAACCAATTAAAATTAACGAATCAGAAAAATCTAAAAAACTTGTCAGAGTTGTAACTAAGACAACAATAGGTAAAGGAAAAAATCAAACAGGATTTCATGATGGTCGTTCTACATTAGCAGAAGTTAAAGCAAGTATTGGAGATACATGTGTAATGCAAGTTCCAGATCAAAAGATTTTAGAAGTTATAAAATTAGAAGCAGGTTGTCAGGGATTGGTAACACGTGGAATTAACGCAGGTCAAATAGGCAAAATTGAAAGTGTGGAAGAAGGTACATTCATTCTTCCAAGAAGAGTTATTCTAATTTTAGGTGATAAAAAAATCGAGATTCCGGCAGACATCATCATGCCAGTAGGTAAAGGAGAGCCTGTTATTCAAATAAACTGATACTATGTCTCAAACAACAGAATCCCCAATGAAAAAAATATCTTTAGAAAAAGTAGTTCTAAACATGGGTCTTGGTAAATCAGGAGATGTCATTGACATTGCAAAAAAGGCAATAGAGCAAATTTCAGGTAAAAAACCATCTACACGAAATGCAAAAGAAGCTCAAAGAGAATGGGGAGTTAGAAAAGGCGAACCAATAGGTGTTGCAGTTACAGTTAGAGGTGATGACGCAGTTGCACTATTCAAAAGATTGTTAGAAGCTAAAGGCAACACAATAAACGGTAAATCAGTTGATAACTTTGGAAATTATTCATTTGGAATTAATGAGCACATAGATATCCCAGGTGTAAAGTATGATCCACAAATAGGAATCTTGGGTCTTGGAATATCAATCACTTTAACTAGACCAGGTTATTCTATACGTAAACGAAGTAAACACAAAGCACACGTAGGCAAATCACACATTATCACTAGTCAAGAAGCAAAGGATTATTTTACAAAAGAATTTGGAGTAACCGTAGCATAATGCCTAAAGATAGATCCTATGAAGCAACTGGAAGAAAAAAACACGATTTCGGTAGAGGTTCAAGATGGTGTAAAAGATGCGGGGACTATACAGCAGTTATTCAAAAATACGACTTAATGTTATGCAGACGATGCTTTAGAGAAGTAGCAACATCTTTAGGCTTCAGGAAAAATATGTGATATAGATATGCCTGCAACCAATATTTTAGCAAATTTGTTTAACACACTTTACAATAACGAAGCAAGAAGAAACAATAATTGCATAATCATTCCAACTTCAAAGTTAGGGGTAGAGGTTCTAAAGACACTTCAAAAAGACGGATACATCGGAGAGTTTGAACATATTGATGATAAACGTGGNGGAAAATTTAAAATTCAACTATTAGCAAAAATTACAAAATGTGGTGCAATTTCTCCACGATTCAAAGTAAAAAATGATGAATACAACAGTTGGGAACAACAATATCTACCGGCATATGACAGAGGAATGTTACTAGTAACTACAAACCAAGGTGTTATGTCACATCACGAAGCGGTACAAAAAGGAATTGGAGGATTTTTGGTGGGATATGTCTACTAGTCAACTCGAAAAATTCCAAGACGAAGTAGTCATTCCAGAAGGAATAACAGTTACGCAGAAAAAACACATGCTAACATTTGTAGGACCNCTAGGTAAAACACATCAAAGTCTCCGTTTAATTCCAATTAATGTTGAAATTGCTGAAAACAAAATATTGCTAAAAGCAATCGGTTCAAAAAAAAGAGATTACGCTATTCTACACACAGCAAGATCAATCATCAGAAATATTTGTGAAGGATTAATCGTAGGNTATACAATAAAAATGAAAATTGTTTTTGCACACTTTCCAATTACAGTTAAAGTTGAAGGTAAAAATATCATAATTGAAAATTTCCAAGGAGAAAGATCCCCACGTAGAACAGTGATTGTAGGGAATACAAAAGTCGTTCCAGGAGGAGAAGACATAATCCTTACAGGAGAAGTTTGGACAGACATAACACAGACTGCAGCAAATATTGAATTAAAAACCAAAGTTAAGAACAAAGATCACAGAGTATTCTTAGATGGTATCTATGCATTTGAGAAGAAGAAAGGTTTAGAAAAATAAAATTTTTAATTACATAATGAATATTGATCCTGAGTTTGTAAAAACAACAACAGAATTCATAGACCAAACTTTAGAGGCATACAAAGCTGCAGGAGTGTCGCCATCAGTAGGGGACATATGGGATTGTCAGAACGTAGGAGATTTTCTTTGCGGATTTTTTGTCGGGGAATTAGTAGGTTCAATTCTCAGTGCGTTTCAATATTCACAAAAAAGAGATCCTACAGCAGATGAGCATTTAGAAATAGTGGGTTTAGTAGAAAGTCGTTCTAAAGAAATCAAAGAATTCTTTTCAAAATTCAACAACTAAGCCTACCAATTTGCTAGAATTTGGAATAGTCGCAAAGATTAAATCACTTTTACCAAGGTAAATCGTAGTGCCTCCCTAGCTCAGCGTGGTAGAGCATCCGACTGTTAATCGGATGGTCACCAGTTCAAGTCTGGTGGGAGGCGCTTTTTATTTCTAAATTCGAATTTAGAAACATTGATCGGTTGATAGTAATTGGTGTACTCAATTAGACAACATAGATCTAATAGATGATCTGATATTAAGAAGAATGCAGGAGATTTACATTGGTTAGAACTAGAAGGGCAAACAGGTATTGTGTAGATTGCAGTGCAAGATTGGTGTATTATCCAAGACTGTCAAACCCAAAAGCACCAAACGAACACAGAGTCCTAGTTTATGCCTGTCCAGATTGTACGGATGATTTTGAAAAACCAAAAATGTTTTCAATTAAACGTAATCAGGTGGAAGATCCACTAGANACAGTTGAAATTGAAATTACACAGTTACAGAAAAAAGTAATAACAGCAAGATAATTTTAAAAATACATGCCGTATCCTGAAAAGTCCGGAGGAGAACATACTGAAAAATCAAGAAGTAGCATGTGGTATTTGCTTCCAATACTTGTCGGGATGATTGGAGGAATAATCGCATATTTGGCAATAAGAAAAGACGATCCCCGTAAAGCAAAAAATTGTATTTACATAGGACTAGTAATGGTATTAATCGGTATTCTTTTCAACATCATGTTGCTAGGGGTAGATGTGTCAAATAATCCGGGTTTCAATGTTAATCTATAACGAAATTACGGGTAATCACAAGTCCTAAATCATCTTTATTTCTAAATTCGAATTTAGAAACATATCTAATCGACAATAGTGATCATCATGATTTAGAATAATATAGAAGAGATTTTGAAATTTAACCATGTCCATGTCAAGAATGAGAGACAATGTCGAAAGATGGCTAATTCATGAAAGCTTATCATTTAATTCCGTAAAAAGTGAAGAAAATTCATTTCAAATTTTAGTAAAGCATGCAGGTCAATACGGGATATCAGTAGATATTTTTGAACCAAAAGCACAGTTGGGAATTCTAGTAGTAGGCGCCAAAGTAGAGATGAAAAATAATCAAATTATCAGGTATAGGGGATTTACTGATGAAGAGAAAAGTAAATTCGGCGATAAATTATCTGATTTTTGTAATTCAATTGAAGCAATTAGCAAAATAATTACTGAGGACGGAAAACAAAAAATTGCAGTTTATGTCGTATTAGATGATAAAGAAAACATCAACCAACAGACAATGTTAGATGCAATCGATAGCTTGTCAGAAAAACATGAAAGAACATCCAGATTCCTACTAAAAACATTTTAAAAAAATATACTGAAAAATTAGAATGTGTAAAAATAACATCAACGCACATCTAAAGAAGAAATATTTTGAAAAAAACAGTCAAGTCCAAAGTAAAAAAGCAATAATATCATAGATGTCAAATTGCAGTATTTACGAATTTTACAAATTGTGTACATGAAGAATGTTTTTGAAAAAATAATTGAAAAAAATCAAAAATATGCCAGTTTACAAAATTGTGCCTAACTGCTAAACCCCCCCTGGTAAAAATACCATTTAGTCACCTGGTGAAATTTTTGAAAATAGTCATTTTGGATGGGGGGTTAACACTTGTGCCTACATGCAAAAGGCAAGGGTAATTCCACCAAGGTATCCCAGCAAAACAAGGCTAAACTTTCATTATCAGGCGTAAAAGCTCAACCCCCAAGAACAACACCATATTTCTAAAAAACAATCAAAAAAAGGGAAATTTTATTTGAAAAAATACAGTGCAGATTAAAAAAACGAGTAAATTGAGCAATTTGATTTGAGAATGAAGCAAAAGATCCAAGTAAAATGTTTAGAATACCCCCCTGTTTAGAGGCAATACTTGGCAAATAAACCATCTAAAGTAATGAATCAAAAATTTTAGAAATTACGTTGCAACTATATATCAAAAAAAGATGTAAAGTTCATGGTTCGTATGGGCTTAGTGATTGTAATTGGAGCAATTATCGGTTCGATGGTGCTTGCAAATTACACATACTTACAATATCAAACAAATTTCATCGAAGTTAGTGAAGGTGAAACTGTAACGGTGGGACCTGTAGAGTACGTAATTACATTTGAAGGCACTCATGATGGAAGTAAGGAAGTTAGACCTGAAAACACATTTGTAAAAATTGGGATTACTGCAAAAAATATCAGCGATGAAAAAACACTGCTGTCAGGGGGGCAATTTTACTTAATTGATGAAAGAGATCAAAAACATAAAGCAATTTTTGGAGAATTCTCATCAACAGATCTAGTCCAAAAAGGATTAGATCCAAATAAACCAGTTCAAGTAACAACCCAATTCGATGTTCCATTTGACGAAGATGTAAACTACAAAGTTGTCATCAGGCCAACAAAAGATCAATCAACAGTAGATACTGCGTCAATTTGTCTGACAAATTGCTGATCGATAAATTATAAAAAATAGAAAAAGTGTCAAATTTTATTATAGTAAACGTAGTATTGTGTGACTTTTACCACATAACAGATACCATTTTTGAAAAAAGTCATGGCAATATCTAAAGCCAAAAGAGCTGAAGCAGCTAAGAAAGCAGCAAGAACTCGAAAGAGAAATGCAGCTAAGAAAGCAGCAGAAGCNCTAAAGGCAGCAGCAACTCGTAAGAGAAAGGCAGCAGCAACTCGAAGGAAAAACGCAGCAGCAAAAGCAGNTCCTAAGAGAAAGGCAGCAGTAAAACGCAAAGCCGCCCCTAAACGAAAAGCCGCAGCTAAGAAAGCAGCTCCTAAGAGAAAGGCAGCAGTAAAACGCAAAGCCGCCCCTAAGAGATCTGCAGCTAAGAAAGCAGCTCCTAAGAGAAAGGCAGCAGTAAAGAAAGCAGCTCCTAAACGCAAAGCTGCTCCTAAACGCAAAGCCGCTCCTAAGAGAAAGGCAGTAAAACGTAAACGTTAATCTGTCTATGCGCCTTTTTTCTAATCTACGTTACTTGGTTTACTATGTTTCTAAATTCGAATTTAGAAATATAATAAATCGTAGGCACACATCATTCGTTCATTTTTAATTCAGGTAAAACAAAAACCCTCTCAGGTTTAATTTTAAAAATAATTCTTTTCTCACCATCCTGCTTAAACGGATAATGTTTACGGCCCATGTATTGTTCAGTCAATTTATCCGCATGAGAATATTCACTGTCAGAAATTATTTCAATTACAGTTCCACGAATAGTAGTCATGTCAAGAGGGTTGTCATTAGAAGTTACAGAGACAGCCACACGAGGATCACGTAAAATATTTTTGTGTTTTATCCTGCCCTCAGCAGTATTTACCAAAATAAAACCATCCTCGTAGCTGGCCCAAACTGGTGAAAGTTGGGGAGAACCATCCTTCATAATAGTCGCAATGAAAACAAGATTTTTTTCTGAAAATAATCTTATCACTTTAGAATCAACCATAATTTAATGAATCCCGTTTTGCAATTAGTGCATTTTTCAAATAGCGTTTAAAATTGAATTTTAACATGTTTTTTGCTTGTTTTTATTCAAAATAACAATTACTAATTGATCGCTACAAGGGAGAATCAAACACAAAATAAATTCTATTTTGTATGGGATTTTTCAAGGACGTTAGTCATTGCNCTGTTCATAATCTCCATCACCAGGTATTGAGAATACTCTGCAGATTGTTTGCCCTTNGATTTACTGGTCTTGGAACCCAATCCTTTGAGAATTTTTTCAACTTTAACGGATGTGTTGTCAATGATTTTGGAATACGTCGAATCGAAATTTTCAGGAGTTTGAAAGTCCAGTAATTTTGTCGACGTACTNTAAAATTTAGTAATTGCACCACGAGATTCTTCAATTCTTGCAATTTCAATTAAACCAGAAACCTTCAAGATTTCTAAATGATGTCTAATAGTGGTTAATGCTTTTTTGTAACCATGTTTCTTCAGAGCTGTGCATATTTGATCAGCAGATAACGATTGATGGTATAAAATTTCAACAATTTTTGCACGTGCAGGGTCTTCAATTGCACGAGCGTGTCCAATACT
>JGI26247J51722_1000544_pt1 | contig 15701 bp, 14 predicted proteins | sample SaaInlV_100m_DNA_2_FD_51722 | JGI IMG/M metagenome (IMG submission 51722)
CGGTCTTCTATTCGTACAGTTTCTGCTTCGATTACTAATCTGGAAATTTTAGGCATCCGTTTCATCACACGCTCAAAAGCTTCCAGCAGTGCAGAAACTGAGACGTCCTCAAATTCCGGATCAGCTTCCTCAGTATCTGCGACCAGTTCTACATTTTCCGGACGTTGAAAAACGTCCCGTCCCAAAATATCGAGCGAGCTTAGTTCAAATGCCGCGTCCTTGTAATGCTGATATTCCAGTAAACGGCGTCTTAAAATTTCTTCCGGATCTTCTTCTTCAAAATCTTCAATTTCAACCGGAGACTTAGGCAGCAAACTACGTGACTTAATCAAAATCAACATCGCTGCAATTTCTAAAAATTCACCTGCTAAATCTAGATTGATCGATTGGAGTTGTTCCAGGTATTCCAGATAGGACGCAGTTAATTCAGAAAGACGCACCTCTGCAATTGAGACTTCTTTTTTACGGATGAGATGGAGCAGCAAATCAAGCGGNCCCTCAAACAAGGGGATCTTGATTTCCAGAGGATTTTCCGGATTCGGAAAAATTGAGGATTGCTCTATGTTATTAGACTGAAATTCCATTGTTTCCATACTCATCCATGAGTGGAGGTTAGGGTGTTTTTATTCCGTGACCATCTCTGCTTTTTCAGAAAGTTCAGGAAGACCCATATCTTCCAGCACTTGATTGGATACTTTGTTAAGCTCTTTTGCTTTTTTGAAACGGGAACTGGCACGTTCATTAATTCTTTCCAAATCTGCTTTTGTACGGATAATGGTTGGACGAATAAAAATGATCAGGTTAATTTTTTCAAATTGATCTGTCTTGCTGCGAAACAACCAGCCTAGCAAAGGTAAATCCCCAAAACCTGGAATTTTGTCCTGGTCGCGTGCAATTTTTTCTTTGATCAAACCACCAAGTACAATAATTTCGCCATCTTCTGCAATCACGGAGGTTTTGATGGTACGTTTAAAAATCGTGATTGGGTTGGCTGTTGGATTCACAACATCACTTGACTCCTGGGCAATATCCAGTCGTATGCTGTTTTTTCCACTGATCTGCGGTTTAATTTCAAGTTTAATACCAACTTCCTTAAATTGGTATTCTGTTGTGGTAATATTACTCGCGCTGGTAATAGTTTTTGGTGAAACAGGTACTACAGAGACAACATTAATATTTGGTACTTCGCCCTCCTGAGGATTGTTAATAATCATCAATTGTGGATTTGCGAGGACATTTACGTCATTATTGTTTTGGACTGCTTTAACAAATGCTCCGAAGCTAAAAAATTCTTTTCCTCCAATACTGATTGTGTTTCCGTTCAAGACTCCAATTGTTGAGCTATCGGCAGCAATTGCCGCAGTTCCTCCTGTGGTGGCGTCTCCAGTGAAAGCACCTCCATTTGGAAATCCACCCGTAATTATTCGGCCACTGTTAGTCGCACCGGCGGCTTTCCAATTGATACCTAAATTTAAACTTTTTGAAAGCGTAACTTCCATCACAAGCGCTTCCACATAAACCTGCATTCTTGGTACATCAAGCTCAACTATAATCTGATCCAGAGTTTTGAAGGCATCAGCCGGTGCAAAAATCAAGAGAGAATTCGTCGCTTCATCAGCACTTATTGAAATTTCTGACTGTGCTCCTGAAGCTACTGTTTTAGGCTGTGCTGTTGTTTCGATCAGCGGTTTTTCATCCTTCCGTGCAACCTCAGTGATTTTACCTGTAACTTCTTTGAGCAGAGCAGCCATGTCTTTTGCAACTGCGTGCTGCAGATGGTAAAGTTTAAAATTACTGTGAATTTTCCCACTGTCCTGGTAGACATCGAGTTGTTTAACCAGGGATAGTATACCCTCGATCTCTATACGTCCTGCGATAATAATCAGGGAATTCAGACGTTCCTCTTCAATAATTTTCACTGGACTTGCCTTGGCGGTGTTTCCTTCCCCTTTTCCGGCAACCACTTTATCCGCGAATATTTTTGTCAGCAGATTTGCCATCCGTTTGGCCGATGTGTTTTCGAGCGGGATTAATTTTAGTTGCGTCTCTCCGGAAGTACCTTGTTCAGTGTCTAGTTTTGAAATCAGTTGAAGAACTCTATCGGTTGCTAAACGATCCGCAATGATGATCAACGCGTTCAATCGTGGTTCAGCAATTATTTTAACCGGACTGCCTGAAGCGGTTTTCCCTTCACCTTTTCCTGCAACCACTTTATCCGCGAATATTTTTGAAAGCAAAGGTGCCAGTATTTTGGCTGAAGCATAGTCTAATTGCTGCAGCATTATTTGACGGTTCCCCCGCGGAATATCAAGTTGATCTACCAGATCAATTATTTGCCCAGTTGTTACTGGGTTAGCAATAATTATCAGTGCATTAAAAGGAGCAAAGGGTACTATTTTGATTGAAGTCGTTTTTGGAAAAACTGTAGTAATGAGGGGAACCAGCTTTGCTGCATCAGAATATTTCAGTTCATGAATAGTTGTTTTTGCACCTTCAACAGGCACATCAACTTTTTCAATCAATTCAATAATTTCTTCAGTGGTATTACGGTTTGCGACGATAAACAATGAATTCAAACGTGTCTCTATCAGTAGTTTGAATTTAGTTGGCTTGCCGTTACGTACTAGATTTGAAAACAATTCAGAAACTGTTTTGTGAATTTCTGTGACATCGTTGTGAATTATCTGCTGTAAAGTGACAATCTGCTCCACACCTTCAGGCACGGAAGTGTCCAGCATATCAATGAGTTCCACAATACGGCTGACGTTGGATTCGGAATCGATTACTATCAACATATTCATCGGCTCATAAACGAGCAACACTCCTGTCTTGGAAAAAATTGGCTGTAATGTTGCCTGTATTCCCTTGAGGTCTGCGTGAAAAATAGGTATCAGACGCATAACATAGTTACCGCTTTTTCCGTTGATTTTTCCGCCATCATTTGAAATTGGTAAACGGGAAAAACGAGCGTCCGCCGTAGGAATTATCTCCACGACTTTACTCTCTTTTTTACGTACCATTGCCAATCCCTGACTGGCGAGAATTTTTTCAAAGAAGAAAAAAGCGTCTTCCGGAGTTACTTTGAAATTACGCGGGGCCGTGATTGACATTTGCCCACGCATATTTTTTTCTTCATAAACAAAAACTGTTCCGGTATTTTCCGAAATTATTTTGATGAATTCTTTGAGGATAATTGTTTGAGGCAGGTTGATGCTAACCTTTGAACCGCTGCTTTTTTTTGCCGCATGCANNTCNANAGGTTGATAAATGTTAAACAGTAAGAGGCTCAGTAAAATAAATCCGGACAAGCAGGAATGTTTCCGGAAAGGCTTCGATTTTGAGCTAAAAAAGAAAGTCATGTATGTGTGGTTTTAAAATACTTTTAAATTCAGGATAGTTTATTTTTTGAATTCAGTATCCAGTCTGCACGTTCCAAATCTGCAGGAGTAGTGATTTTTATGTTCTGCGCTTCACCTTCAACTGTTGCAATAGTGCCTCCGCTTTTTTCAACTAATGACGCATCATCAGTAACTGTCCAGTTGTTTTCGACAGCCAGCATTGAAGCATACAGAAGTTGTTCAAAGAGAAATCCTTGTGGTGTCTGCACAGCAAATAATTCACTGCGCTCCACAACTTCAGTTTTTTCCTGAGTAATCCGTCGTATTGTGTCCACCAGAGGTAAAACCGGAATTCCTGCTCCGTATTCATTGGCCGCTACCAAAACACGGTCTATCAATTCCGTACTGCAAAACGGCCTGGCTCCATCATGCACCAGCACAATTTCCGGAAACGGTTTTTCCTGCAAAACCTTGAGTAATGCATTATGCACAGAGTCTTGACGGCGCTTTCCGCCTTCAACCAAAACAACTTCCTTTGGGATAATTTTTTCAAAAACACTGCGGTCCTGAGAAGCAACGGTCAAAAAAATCTTCCGAATTCCTGGGTGTTTTAAAAATGGTTCAAGGCTAAACTCAAGTATTGTACTTGTTCCTAAAGGAAGAAGCAATTTATTGTGTTCCTCCCCCATGCGGGTTCCTTGACCTGCTGCAACAATCACTACTACTGCATCCACGTTAGTTATTCATGCTGAATGTGTAAAGTTTATTGGTTCCACGGATAAGCTGTAACCTTGATGCTATTAGTTTAGCATCTTCTACATGATTTTTCGCTTGGTACCAAATGTCACGGTTTTCGTGCTTTTAAGAGGTTAAGCTAGATTGCTAAGATTATAAATGGAAAAAATATTTTACAAATATCTCAACTGCTAAGGCTAAGAAATATTGCTGCTAAAAGTCCAGATAAAACGAGGAATAATTTAATGTTACAAATTGAAAATAATATCAGACTTGTAAAAAAAAACACACAAACTAAACTATGTAAGGAGAGTATAGAGGAGGCTCACTGATTTATGTGAGTAATGTAAGTTGAAAGACCAACAGTTAATAAACCAATTTCACTTAAGGAAGTAGAAAATATGTCTGAAAAAACAGCATTCATCGGCCTCGGCGTAATGGGTTATCCTATGGCAGGATTCTTAGCCAAAGCCGGACACAAAGTTACAGTCTATAACCGCACCACAGCAAAAGCTGAAAAATGGGTGAAAGAATATGGTGGTGAGTTGGCATTAACGCCTGCGGAAGCAGTAACAGGCGCGGATTATGTTTTTGCCTGTGTGGGTAACGACGATGATCTACGTTCCGTGACAACCGGAGATGCGGGTGCCTTTTCCGGAATGGCTAGCGGAACAGTGTTTGTAGATCACACCACTGCATCGGCCAAGGTCGCCCGTGAACTTGCGGATGCTGCACATAAACTGGAATGTACTTTTCTTGATGCACCTGTTTCCGGAGGACAGGCCGGTGCGGAAAATGGGGTGCTGACCGTGATGGTTGGTGGTGACGAAGAAAGTTTCGCAAAAGCAGAGCCACTTATTCAAAATTACGCCAAGATGATAAAGCTTTTAGGACCTGTTGGTTATGGTCAATTGACAAAAATGGTTAACCAAATTTGTATTGCCGGAACAGTACAGGGTTTGGCGGAAGGTATTCATTTTGCGAAGAAAGTCGGACTTGACGTTGAGCAGGTAATTGAAACAATCTCCAAGGGTGCAGCTCAATCTTGGCAAATGGAAAACCGTTACAAAACTATGAATGAAAATTTTTTTGATTATGGTTTTGCCGTTGATTGGATGCGAAAAGATTTGGGAATTGCCCTTGAGGAAGGCCGTTCCAACAAGGCACATTTACCTGTAACCGCACTGGTGGATCAATTTTATTCAGAAGTTCAGGCACTCGGTGGAAGCCGTTGGGATACTTCAAGTTTGATTGCCCGGTTAGAATCAATGAATAAGCAGAAAAAAAATTAAATAGTGGAGAAAAGTTTGAATATATTTGCAGGAAAAGTCCTCATAGACGGTAACTGGCAAGATCCTCAGTCCGGAGAAACACTGCCGGTAATGGATCCTAGTGACGGCAGCGAGTTTGGACGAATTGCCAGCGGTTCAGCCGTAGATATTGACCTCGCAGTTCAGGCCGCACAAAATGCGATGGATGGTGAATGGGGTAAAACTATTCCTGTGGAGCGTGGCCGACTCTTGCAAAAGTTGAGTGCACTGATTTTGGAACACGAAGATGAGTTGACAGAAATGGAAGCTCGTGATGTAGGAAAACCATTAACTCAAGCCCGTGTGGATGTAAAAGCCTGCGCACGGTATTTTGAGTTTTACGGCGGTGCCGCAGACAAGGTGCATGGTGAAACAATTCCTTATCTTGAAGGCTATACTGTGCTGACACTCCGTGAACCACACGGTGTGACCGGGCATATAATCCCTTGGAATTATCCACTCCAAATTATTGGCCGCACAATCGGTGGGGCTTTGACAATGGGTAACGCCTGTGTACTTAAACCAGGCGAAGAAGCTTCACAAACTGCGTTGATGGTCGGGGAATTAGCCAGACAAGCAGGATTCCCTCCGGGAGTTTTTAACATAGTTCCGGGACTTGGCGAAGAAGCAGGAAATGCTCTCATACATCATTCCGGAGTTAAGCACCTTTCTTTCACAGGTTCCACTGAAGTTGGAGCTTTGGTTCAACAAGCTGCCGCAAAAAACGCAGTTCCGGTGACATTGGAACTTGGCGGAAAATCACCACAAGTCGTTTTTGCAGATGCTGATTTGGAAAAAGCACTGCCTTTTCTGGTAAACGCCAGTATACAAAATTGCGGACAAACCTGTTCTGCCGCAAGTCGGTTGATAGTTGAAAGTTCAATTTACGAAAAATTGATGAACCGTTTAGCAGAAAGGTTCAAAGAGCTACGTGTCGGTCCTGCATTCCGTGATTTAAATTGCGGACCGTTGATCAGTCCGGAACAAAAAAATCGTGTGGAAAAGTATATAAATCAGGCAAAAGCCGACGGTTTAAATATTTCCGCAGAAGGAAAAATTATGGAAGATGCACCGGCGGAAGGGAATTATGTAAAACCAATGTTGATCCGTGATGTGCCTCCTGAACATGCAGTGGCGCAGGAGGAATTGTTCGGGCCTGTACTTGCGGCAATGCCGTTTTCCAGCGAGGAAGAAGCAGTGAAGCTGGCAAACGGAACTCCTTTTGGTTTGGTTTCCGGAATCTGGACGAATGATGGTGCGCGTCAGTTCCGGGTAGCAAAAAGGATTAAATCCGGTCAGGTATTTATCAACAATTACGGTGCAGGAGGAGGAGTCGAGTTGCCTTTTGGCGGAGTGAAACTCAGCGGTCACGGTCGTGAAAAAGGGTTTGAAGCACTTTACGGTTTTTCTGTTACCAAAACAATTGCTATACAACATGGAGTATGAAATGCGCTTAGAAAATAAAATCGCCGTTATCACCGGTGCAGGTTCAGGATTCGGTAAAGGTATTGCCATTCGCTTTGCCGCAGAAGGCGCAAAGGTAGTCATCGCGGATATTAACCTCGAGTCAGCAGAAAAAGTAGTTGCGGAAATAGGTGAAGCTGCCATCGCGATTGAGGGTGATGTCAGTCAGGATGGTGACGTTTTATCCATGTTTGAACGCACTCTCAAGCATTTTGGACGCGTGGATATTCTGGTTAATAATGCCGGAACCACCCACCGTAATAAACCAATGACAGAAGTCACTGAGGAAGAATTTGACCAGATTTTTGCGGTCAATGTTAAATCCGTTTTTCTGACTGCAAAACACGGTGTTCCGCTGATGAAAAAACAGGGACATGGTGTGATCCTGAATGTAGCTTCAACCGCGGGGCTGCGTCCACGTCCGGGGCTGGCATGGTACAACACCTCAAAAGGTGCGATGATCACTGCGACTAAAGCCATGGCGATTGAGCTGGCAACATTTAAAATTCGCGTCAATGCAATCAATCCTGTGGCAGGAGAAACGGGAATGCTTCATCTTTTTATGGGAGAAGACACGCCTGAAAAACGGGCTCAATTTGTTTCCAGTATTCCTTGGGGACGTCTAAGTCAACCTGAAGATATGGCAAATGCTGCACTCTTTTTGTGTTCTGAAGAAGCTGATATGGTAACGGGAACCTGTATGGAGGTTGACGGCGGACGCTGCATTTGAGATATTTCTGCAGAAATACTTTTTATGCCTGAATCACTTTTGATCATCACCGGAAATTGAAGCTGCCAATTTTCATAATACTGTTAATTTAACTGTAAAAATTTTGATGCCTGACGCTAATAAAATGACTGTCGCCTGTCTCGATTTTGAAGGTGTTTTGATTCCTGAAATATGGAAAGGATTGGCACGTCTCAGCGGGATTGATGAGCTGAAACTCACCACACGNGACATTGCAGACTATGATGAGTTGATGCGCTACCGTTTGAAAATTTGTGATCAGCACAAGCTGACACTTCATGACATTCATCAAGTAGTGGANCAAATGGATCCGCTGGATGGTGCATTTGAATTTTTAAACTGGTTAAGAAAACGTAATGAAGTGGTAATACTTTCTGATACNTTCAGAGAATTTGTTGAACCTTTATTACATAAACTGCAGCACCCGACTGTATTTTGTCATTCGCTGAAACTCGATGATGATTTGCGAATTGTGGATTATTGCCTCAGACAAAAAGACCAAAAAAGACATGCAGTAAAGGCATTAAAAGGCCTGAATTATCATATAGTTGCAGTCGGGGACTCGTACAACGATATCAGCATGCTGCAGGAGGCTGATCATGGAATCTTCTTTAGACCAACAAAAAAAATTACANGCGAATATCCGGATTTCCCCGTGANTCATGAATTTGACGCATTAAAAAACNAACTGGAACAGCTGAAAAAATAATGCGAAAAAACGAAAGCAGAGCTCAAAAAGGAGAAGGTAGGAAGCAAAAATTTACAGGAGACAGAAAAAGCCANTCCGCCAAAAAAGAAAGCTACCGGGAGAAGAGTCAGTTTAAAAGACACGAAAAGGAAAATGGTCGNTCATTTGCCTCAGCAAAAAAAGATGGGAAAGGACGAAAGACAGGCGCTTCCGGAAGTGACTTTCTTTATGGAATTCTTCCGGTGCTGGGTGCTTTAAGCCATCGACGTAGAAAACTGGATCACCTCTATTTGAAACAAGACGCTGATTCCTCCGAGCGTTTGAAAAAAATTCGGGTGCTTGCAGAACAGCATAGAGTTCCGCTGAGTGAAGTTCCTGTCAAAAAACTAGAGGAAATGTGTCCTGATGCAGTTCACCAGGGTGTGGTCCTGCGTTGCGGTGCCTTGCCCTTCTCTTCTCTCTCCGATCTTCCGCAAAGTGCTGAAGGTCAATATCCCTTGATTGTCGTGCTGGACCAAATCGAAGATCCCCATAATCTTGGTGCTATTCTGAGAACATGCGGTTTTTTTAAAGTGAGTGGCGTGGTCGTGCCTCAGGANCACACTTCCGGCTTAACNGCAGTGGTGGCTAAGGCTTCAGCAGGAGTTTCGGAATGGTTCCCGGTGATCTCTACCCCGAACCTTGCCAGATTTCTTCAAGAACAAAAAGCTAAAGGTTTTTGGGTGATAGGACTCGCCGGAGATGCTACTGAAAGTGTGGCGGATTTCGTGCCTGACAGACCGCTGATTCTTGTGCTGGGTAATGAAGGAAAAGGTATGCGCCGTCTCAGTCGTAAACATTGCGACTGGCTTGTTAGTATCCCGGGCAATCCGGAAGTATCTTCATTAAATGTCAGCAATGCCGCAGCAGTTGTACTCTTTCATTTGCAGAACCAACCTCAAATCTCCTAAACAAAATCCCCGACCTAATTCCCTGCCTGGATATTTTGCAGGGATATTGCACTACGAAAAACCTNACGCCAGTAGAGTGAAATTGACAGTTTATCTGCCTGCTTAATTTTCCTGCAGATTTGATATNGCTGTGCGTCGAATAATTGAAGCCTAAAAATTTTATAACTAAAATAAAAATNCANATATGCCGCGTTTTAGTCTGGAAACTGCTTTAAAAGTCAGGGAGCGTCTGGAAAAGCTCTACCAGAAAGCACTGGCGGAACAAGTACAGTTGGAGCAACAGCATCGAGACAGAAAAAAACAGATGCAGGAGGCTCTAGATGTTCATAACAGTGATTTAGACAAAGCTAAAGCAGAAGGTGTGACGATAAATCAGCTGTTAATGGGNGGAAATTTTCAGCNACGAATCAAACAGCACCTTGAACTTACTCAAACTCAACTCAATGAGCAGTTGGAAATAGTGGAATTGAAACGTCATGAGTTGACTCAAGCAACTCAAAAGAAACGTGTGCTGGAAATTTTAAAGGAAAAAGAAATTGAAAAATTCAAAGCAGAAACTGAACGTCTTGATCGTTTGGAAGCGGATGAAATTGCCCAGAATTATCGACGGGANATTCAAAGTTAATAAAAATATTGCCCAATTATAAATAATTATCGTACATATCAATATTGTTTCGTAACAGGAATATCATGCATAAAATATTAAATATTATTAATGATTACAANTTCTTATATTTATTTATTGGATTTGTCTTGTTGGCAAGGCCCGCTTATAGCATACCAACAAGCATCGATGAATTGAAACAATCCTTCGGTACGCTCTGCGCAGATTACGGACTTGATTTTTGTGCGGTTGAAGCAGATGTCAAAAACAAAGCAAAGAAACCTCGAAAGTTTACAGAGACCGAAAAAAAGATTCTAACCAGACTTGCGGAACAACAGGATCGCTTGAGTTTAAGGAGTTTGGAACTGGACCGCAGAGAAGGACAGCTTAAAACTCTGCAGGAGGATATTCAACGTCAGGTTAGCCAGTTGGATAAACTCCAACAGAAGATTGAAAAAGATATCATTAAAAAGAAAACTCAGGATGATGCGCAATTAATAAAGGCAGTTGCCTTATATTCAAAGATGGATGCAGGCATTGCAGCACAATCGTTGGCAAAATTGGAGAGAAAAATTGCCGTCAACATTCTGAAACAAATGAAAGAAAAACAGGCATCTTTGATACTTTCCAGTATGGGCGCGGCTGAATCAGCCAGCATTATTGAAGAGATAACAAGAAAAAAATGAGATAGTTATGATGGAAGCAATTGGACAAAAAGCAGTTATACCGGTAATTGACGAGGCCGTAGCGGCAACTGAGTTTGGAATGGATTCTGGAGAGAATGGTGAAAACAAAGTTTTTGATGCTACTCTTGAACAAATGCTGGCGGAACTTCCACTTGATGAAAAACTGCTCGAGGAACTTCTTGATGAAGATGGCTTGTCTGCGTCACTCAATTCAGTTCTTTTGACTCAAAACCAACTTGAACCGGAAATTGCTGATACAGATTTTGGAATTGTAAATAATTCAAATATGCCTTTGGATCTGCTCGCAGATGATCTTTGGAGTGAGGATGTGTCTTCTTTGCAAACTCAGGTTTTGAAAAAATCGACTCCGATTTCAGCAGAAATGATTGAGGTGCTTGATCCAAGATTTACGGTTGATGGGAGCAAATTTGATGTTCTGCCTGTAAGTGGAATCGCCGAGACAGGGCTTCAGTCTTTACTGGGGGATTCAACGGCTGAGTCCACAGATCCTTTACTACAAGCGGTATTTCATCAAGTTAAACCCCTCGGAAATGGAGCAGAAATTTCTGTACAAGAACAACAGCAGTTGAGCAGGTCAACCCCGCTTGCAATAGAAGAGGAGCTATCCACAAGTGACCTGCAATCTATTCTGCAAAAAACAGCCAGCCAGTCAGTTTTAGCTGAAGGTGATCTTGGAATTTCAAAAAGTGAATTACCGCCGGAATTGCAGCCAAACTCTAATCAAAAGCTTCAGGGAAATAATGTTCTTGCTCAGGATCTTAGTTCAATTCTTGAAAATCAGCAAAACCTTAAAAGAGGCGATGTACCTTTAACTCCGGAACAAATAAAAGCGGCGGAAAGTCTTCAAGTTGTAGAAAAATTTAAAACAAATGATGCACTGCAGACTACAGAGAAGTTTCAAGTTGCTAAAGAGTTCCAGAGTGGAACCAGAGAAAAAGCAGTTGAAGGCTTACAGACGTCTGAGAAATTTCAGCTTGCGGAAGAATTTAAAAGCGGAGCAAAAACAAAACTGGAAGCTGGTTTTCAAGCTACTGAAAAATTTAAATTAGCAGAAGAACTTCAAAGTGGAGGGAAAACAATAACTGCAGAAAATTTACAAAAGGCAGGAGTAGAGAGTACGGCAGATGCTTCAGCAAAGGTATCGGAACAGACTTCAAATCAGTTTAGAACATTGACCGTAAAAGACACTCAACTTTCTGGCAGTTCTAAATCTTCAGCGGACACGGTTTCGCCTGCAGGGATGAACTCATTAGCGGAAGTTTCCGGAACTTCAATGGTCAAAGGAACTGCCACAAATACTTCAGCGGAACCTTTACGCGGTGCGGATCTGCCTTTTAACATGGAGCAGGTAGTGAGTCGAGTCAGGATTCTGCGCGGCAATGGTGTTGAAGAAATGACTCTGCGTTTGCATCCGGAAGATCTGGGACAAATAACTGTGAAAATTCGGCAATCCGGAGCTGAGCTCTTGATTGATATGCGTGTTGATAATCCTCAAGCAAAACTATTAGTGGAGGCTGGNTTTGATGCACTGCGCAGCAAATTTTTGGATCAGGAATTTTCTTATCAGGATTTAGCCCTTAACGTTGACATCAACGAACGAGATTCACAATTCAGCGGTGATCGGAAAAATTATAAATTCGAAGAGGACATGAACTCAGCGGAAAGAGGAAAAAATGAAGAAATTGCGGAAGTTGAAGAAACACCGCGTGTTATTAACCGGAATGATTCCGGACTAAACCTATACGTCTGAGCAAAGGTAATTATGCAAACCGGAAACAATGTTGAACAAGCCCTGCAGATCAATGCGACCAGTCTGCGTAACCGCGCGGCTAAAAGCAGCAATGACGGTAAAGAACTGGGGAAACAGGACTTTCTTAATTTACTGATGACACAAATGGCGAATCAGGATCCGATGAATCCCATGGACTCAGAAGGAATGATGCAACAGTTGGCATCCCTGGGAACAGTAGAACAGTTACAGAATCTCAATAGCCAGACTGCAAAGATGATGGAAATCCAGCAAAACATCGCACGCTCCACAATAGGAAACTTGTTGGGTAAAGATGTGGAAGTTGGCGCAAAGGAAATACCTTTGAACAACGGTGATACTATTCCTGTAACTTACAAGCTGGAGGGCATTGCCGAACGTGTGATGCTGCTTGTGCATGATTCAACAGGTGAAATGATCCGTGAAATAAACCTCGAAAGCAGAGCACAGGGCGCTCATGAATTTGCTTGGGATGGACGTGATAATGATGGTGACATGATGCCGAATGGAAACTACAGCTACAATGTGTTCGCCAGAACAGACGGCGGAGAAGAGGTTGGGGTTACACTTACCAAGTCCGGACAAGTTTCAATGGTACGTTTTGAAGGAAGTGATCCGCTGCTGAAAATCAATGGCGAGTGGGTACAGGCGAAGGAAATAGTTGGCATGGGTAATAAATCTAAATTACGTTATCAAAGCGCGGTACCTCTGCCTGCCAGAACAGAACTTATGACACGTAAAACTCCAGTATGGAGTTCAAAGGATTCAGAATAAGAACGGTTGAACCTGGGAGTTCAACTTCAAATGAATAGTTTCTAACTCTTAACTATTTTCATCATATCTATGCGAAACGATGGAGTGTATCGCCTGATATATTTTCTAATATTGTTTAAGGAGAAATAATATGGCGTTACTTGGATCATTAAATACTGGGGCCAGTGGGGTAAAAACTCAGGGCAAAACCATGCAGGTTGTTGGTAATAATATTGCCAACGTTAATACATTTGGATTTAAACGCAACAGTGTTGCTTTTGAAGACTTGATGGGAAATGCCTGGCCACAAGGTGCTGCTTTCACCAAAGCCAGCAACGGCGTGAAAATTGGTGGTGTAGAGATGGACTATTCTCAGGGTGCCTTTGAAACTACAGCTCTCAGTACAGATTTGGCGATTGCGGGAGGAGGNTTTTTTACAGTCGTTAATCCGAGCACAAANAATGAATCATATACACGAAACGGTCAATTTTCATATGACAAGGAGGGCTTTCTATCCACCCTGCGTGGAGGACGTATACAAGCTCTGAAAGTGGACAGGGTTACAGGAGAAAGTAAAGGTATCCCCGGTGCGTTGCAAGTCCTGGGACTTGTAGATGCACCTCAGCCAACCGGAACAGGACTTAAAGGGACGGGAATTAAGCTTGCAGCGAATCTTGATGCCAACGCTTCAGTCAAAGATGTTCCAGTTGATCCGACTAATGTGACGGACAACATGTATAATTTTGCTACTTCAACCACTGTTTATGATGCTTTGGGTAATACTCATGCTGCAACTGTTGCGATGAGAAAACGTCCAGACCTGCCTGAGCAAATTGATCCGGGCACCGGTCAGCCTATCGCAGGAACCGGTGTAAGTAACCAGTGGGAATACTACGTTATGTTTGATGGCGCTTCTTTAGGTCAAGTGCCGGGTACTATGGTCGCCGTCGGTGGTGGATTCATGCAGTTTACGGACGACGGGAAATTAATTGCCGCAACCGGTGGTTCTTTCGAAGCACAACCGGGAGGAGTTGATCCGGACGGAAATCCTTTACCAGCAGGACCACCACGTTTAATTCCACAACCAGTTGACCCTGACACGGGTGTTCCACAATTCGCAATTCCATTTGGTGGAGGCGCACCTTTAGTGATCGGGCTTCATCTAGGAGATGGCTTTAATCCAGATGATCCTACAGATCCAAGATCAGGTTTGGATGGGATCACTCAGTTTGCCGGACATTATAACGTACTTCGGACAAGTGCTGACGGAAATCCGGCAGGTACTTTGGAAAGTATTTTTCTGGAAGATAACGGTACAGTAAACGGAGTATTTGACGCAGGATATACACGTTCAATTGGCAGAATCGTTTTGACTAAATTCGATAATCCAGGAAAACTTGCTCAGGTTGGTGAAAACATGCTTGTTGAAACCTTAGGTTCCGGAAAGAAAGTGACGGGTGAGGCAGGTACTGCGGGATTAGGTGAAATACGTAGTAAAAGTTTGGAACAATCAAACGTTGATCTCTCCCAGGAATTTGTCAAAATGGTAGAAACACAACGTGCCTTTCAAGCAAGCGCTAAAACAGTGACTACTTCTGATGAGATGATTCAGGATCTGATCAACATGAAGCGTTAATTCATTAATGTTATGAGGGCCGCATTCGGCCCTCATGATTCGCTTTTCCGTAATTTACTCTTCGTTTTCTTCTTTTTATTTCCCTTTTTTCTCTGCTTCTTGCTTGCGAAGCTGATAATTCCAGTTGTAAAAGACTTGATCCAGTCCTAAAAAGTATGAAATTCACCACTTTTGAATAACGCTTAGTATCAGCAGCTTTGTGGGTTTGCAGAGCAAAGCAGCCCAACTCCACTTTGTCCGACAGCATGTTTTTGTAAGCTATTTTTTATGCAACAGCCAATTGATGTACTTCTCTGTATATTTTATTAGCTATAGTATCCTCTGCAATATCAAGATCATAATCCATCTGAAGCCCAAGCCAAAAAGATGCAGAATTCCCAAAATATGTCGAGAGACGCAATGCCGTGTCTGCGGTAATACTTCTCTTGCCGTGGACAATCTCGTTTATCCTCCGTGGAGAAACTTGAAGATCACGTCCAAGTTGGTTTTGGCTGATATTCATCGGTTGTAGAAATTCTTCATTGAGAATTTCTCCTGGATGTACTGCTACTATTTTTTTCATCTTTTCACCTCAATGGTAGTCTACGATTTCGACTTGGTNTGCATGACCGTTTTTCCATTCAAAACAGATTCTCCATTGTCGATTAATTCGGATACTGTATTGTCCTTTTCTTTTTCCTGATAATGGCTCAAGTTGATTTGATGGAGGAATGTTTAAATCCTGAATAGACGAACTCCTATTCAACATTCTGAGTTTTCGAAAGGCAATTTGCTGAATATCGGCAGGTAATTTCTTTGAAAATTGCCTACCAAATACTTTCTTAGTTTCTTTGCATTTAAAATCTTCTATCACGACTATTACACTCTATAACACATAACGTTATCCGTCAAGAAATTTTTTTTTATATTTGTAGCCATCTTTAATCCTAAATGTTAGTTATGATAGGAGACATAACTTATTATTTTCAGGTAATTTACCCGGTTAACCCATGAATTTCTG
>JGI26247J51722_1000549_pt1 | contig 15625 bp, 17 predicted proteins | sample SaaInlV_100m_DNA_2_FD_51722 | JGI IMG/M metagenome (IMG submission 51722)
AAGGAGAAAGTGATTGCAGAAAAAATAATCCAAATAAGAAGTGTTGATTTCCTTGAGTGGATTAACAATATTCCTAATGAAGAGGTTATTAAAAACTATAGAAGTCAAGCGAACTTACTTAAAGATGAGCTCCTTCAAATTGCACTCAGAAAACTGAAGTCCGGATCTAATCCAGACTTAGTTGTTGAAGAGCTTGCAGACAAGCTAACAAATAAACTCCTTCATCAGTCCTTAGAAAATATAAAAAAACCAGCTAAATCTAAAGAAACTTCAGAAAATGTAGTTGGTAAAGATACTAAAAAGCATACCAAGATCGGAAACTAATGAACCCTTCTATCCTTGCTAAGTTAGAGCAGTTGTCAATGCGCCTTGAAGAAATCAATGCGCTTCTATCGGATCAGTCAATTGCCTCCGACCAAAATAAATTTAGAGAACTTTCAATAGAACACTCTCAGTTATCTCCCGTTAATGAAAAGTATGAGGAGTATTTATCAACCGTTGATGACATAAATGCGGCAGAAAAACTGCTTGAAGAGGAAGATGACGACATCCAAGAAATGGCTGAGGAAGAAATTCTTTCTGGTCAAAAAGCTTTAGAGCAACTCGAACTTGACCTTAAAAAGGCTCTTCTCCCAAAAGACCCTAATGACTCTAGAAATATTATTATAGAAATCAGGGCTGGAACAGGTGGCGATGAAGCCAGCATTTTCTCTGGTGATCTTTACAGAATGTACACTCGCTATGTTGAGAAATCGAAATGGCAATTAGAAATCTTAAGCTCAAACATGGGTGAGCATGGTGGATTTAAAGAAATCATAGCAAGAATTAGTGGGACTAATGTTTACTCAAAACTTAAATTTGAATCGGGTGCACATCGTGTTCAAAGAGTTCCAGAAACTGAATCTCAAGGCAGAGTTCATACTTCTGCTTGTACNGTCGCAGTGATGCCAGAAGTCTCAAGTATTGAAGAGGTTAATATCAATATGAATGATGTCAGAGTTGACACGTTTAGAGCCTCTGGAGCTGGGGGTCAGCATGTCAACAAAACCGATTCAGCTGTCAGAGTCACTCATATCCCAACCGGCACAGTAGTTGAGTGTCAAGATGGGCGCTCTCAGCATAAAAATAAAGCACAAGCTATGTCTGTATTAGCATCTAGAATTCTTGATGCACAGCAGCAAGAACAACAAAAAGAGCAGGCTTCACAAAGAAAAGAGCTAGTTGGAAGTGGTGATCGCTCTCAAAGGATTAGAACTTATAATTACCCCCAAGGGAGAGTCACTGATCATCGAATTAATTTGACTCTATATAAGTTAAATGAGGTCATGGAAGGTGAACTAGAATCAATCATTGACCCATTGATCATTGAGCAGCAAACCAATCAGCTAACAGAGCTCAATGCAACGCTTTAAACTCTTTTTGGAAAAAACTGAGCAATAAAAAAAAGTACGCCTAACGTTATTACAATTGTAGGTCCTGTTGCCAAATCAAAATCAATCGAAAAATACAGTCCCATAAGAACTGAAGAAATGGATACAATCATGGACGTTACTATCATTGCAAGGGGTGAATTTGAAAAGACTCTAGCAATAGCAGGTGGAATGATCAATAGTGATGTGATAAGAAGCACCCCAACGATTTGGACTGAAACTGAAACCGCCAAAGCTATTAAAAACATAAATAGAAGGTCATAAAACATCTTATTAATACCTTCTGCCTTAGCAAGCTCTTCATTAAGTGTAAGTAATAATAATTTTTTCCAGTTCATTACTAAGATTGAAATGACGATCACTGCAACAGAGAATATCCAATATATATCACTTGTTGTTATAGATAAAATATCGCCAAATAGATAAGAAAAATAGTCAGTATTTTGATTTCCAATGATCCCCAAAACCACAATTCCCAGCGATAGTGAAATATGAGAGAAAATCCCCAGAACAGCATCACTTGACCAAAACTCTTTTTGTTGTAATATCACGATTAGTGTTGCAAATAGACCACCAATAAAAACTAAACCAAAGTTAATACCTAGTCCAGTTACCAGGCCCAAAGCAACACCCAATAGAGCACTGTGGGAGATTGAATCAGAAAAATATGAGAGCCTCTTCCATATAACGAAACAGCCTAAAGACCCAGCAATGACCGAAACACCTATCGCTGCAACTATAGCTCTATAAATAAAATCGTCCATTGTCTATAAAGCCTGAATGATCTTAGTGACAGTCCTTACACAAGCCATAAAGGTAAAGAGAATGATCAGTCAACTCAAAGCCGTGTTTTTTTGCAATCTGAATTTGGTGTTGCTCAATAACATCATCTTGAAACTCTATAATCTTATTACACTTCACGCAAACTAAATGGTCATGGTGTTCCAAGCCGCACAATTCATAAACCGCCTGGTTGTTCTCGAAATTAAGTTTCTGCACGATCCCTGATTCTTCAAATTGTGACAGAACACGGTAAATTGTTGCAACGCCCACCTCTTCATGTTGATCAATGAGAACTCTGTATATGTCCTCAGCACTGAGGTGATGATTTGGAGACTTCTCTAAGACCTCTAAAATTTTCAGTCTTGGCAGGGTAACTTTTAGACCAGCACTTTTTAAATCTTCAGCATCCATTAAAAAATCCTTAAGGTAAAATCTACTTTATATTTTATATGTTTATAGCTATGAAGAAATTAACTTTTATTTTGCTTATCGCTTTGATGGTTACTGGTTGTTCTAATTCTCTTCCAAAAACCCCTGAACTTCCAAAGATGCCTAAGCTTTCGTTGCCAGAGCTTCCAAAGATGCCTAAGCTTTCGTTGCCTAGCTGGGCAAAGCCAAAGATGCCTTCAATTGATGTCTATAAGCCAACCATTATGCAGGGTTCAGTTTTAGATATGAGTGAAGTCAATAAGCTTCAATTAGGAATGTCAAAAGAGAGTGTCATGAATCTAATTGGCTCGCCTAGTATTATTGACCCATTTCACCAATATCAATGGGACTATATCAATCATTCTTCGATTGAAGGAGAAATTGAAATACAGTACCGCTTAAGATTGATTTTTAAAGACAACCTTTTGACTGAAATTGATAAAAGTGGACTGGAAAGCTTATCAAACGATAAGTAACTCCTTTAGTTATTTTTTTTGATAACTAGATTTTTCAGTGTTTATTTAGCTTATCAACTAAAATAAACGAATGTCAAAACTAATAGTAAATAACTTAAGCTGCCAAAGGGGCTACAAACTCCTCTTTGAAAATTTATCGTTTGAGTTAAATTCTGGAGAAGTATTAAAAGTCTCTGGTCCAAATGGTTCAGGCAAGACCTCATTAATGAAAATACTTGCCGGTCTTAGTTCATTTGAGACAGGCTCAATTGATTATGATGAACTAAAATTAATAGTGAGAGATACAATCTTGATTTTCTTTATCTAGGTCATTTGGCCGCTCTTAGTCCAGAGTTAAGCTGTTTAGAAAATTTAAAATATACAATGCGCCTCGGAAATGATAATCTTGATTTAGATTTTTCTGATGCCCTTAAAAAGGTTGGCTTAGAAAAATTTGAAAATGAGCTTGTAGGCAAGCTGTCAGCTGGTCAGAAAAAAAGAATCGCACTTTCTCTTTTATTCATTACTCAATCCAAAGTATGGCTTTTAGATGAGCCTTTTTCAGCACTTGACTCAAAGGCAATCAAAATAATTGAAACTAGAGTTGAGGATCATTGCAACTCTGGCGGCATCTGCATCCTAACTACGCACCAGGAATGTAATATTAAAAACATGAAGGAGATTTCTCTTTGAACATCTTCGTGCAAACAATGACAAGGGATCTTAAAATGGCCTTGAGAAATCCGTCAAGTTTCTTGAACCCTCTTATGTTTTTTGTAATCTCAATCTCTTTATTTCCGATTGCAATTAGTCCAGAAGCGCAAACTTTATCAAGCATTGCACCTGGAATAATTTGGGTTATAACAATGCTTTCAGTTCTATTATCTCTCAATTCATTATTTCACTATGACTATGATAGTGGGGTTCTAGAGCAAATGGTTATTTCTCACCACTCATTGCCTTTAATCTTACTGGCTAAAACTTTAGCTCATTGGATGCTTTCAGGGCTTCCAATAATCATTTTGTCTCCTTTTCTTGGAATGGCACTCTTTATAAATACTGAAGGCATCTATATTCTCGTTTTGACTTTAATTATAGCTACGCCATGTCTAAGTCTGATTGGCTCAATTGGAGCCTCCCTGGTTGTTGGCATTAAAAACTCAGGAATGCTGTTATCTCTATTAATTCTCCCCCTTTTCATACCGATCTTGATTTTTGCAACAAGCGCAGTATCTCAATCTCAATCTAATCTTCCAATTGATGGTCAGTTATATTTTCTAGGATTTATCTTAATTCTAAGCTTACTTATAACGCCTTTTTTAAGTGCACTATCATTAAAAATAAGTCTGGAATAGACTTTACTTCTCCAAGTTAAAGATTATAATTAATTAACGCTGATTTGTTCCGATTGCTAGCGTTGTCGCATTATGTGACTAAAACAAGCTAAAGCTGGCCTCTATTTCATGAAATCCATCTTTAGTATTAAATAATTTTATAGGATTTTATTATGATATTTACTTCTGAATCTGTTTCTGCTGGTCACCCCGATAAAGTTTGTGACCAAATTTCTGATGCCATTCTTGATGCTGCACTTAATCAAGATCCTAACTCTAGAGTTGCTGTAGAGACACTTGTCAAAGACAATCAAGTCGTTTTAGCTGGAGAAATTACAACTGATGCTAATATAGATTATGAATCTATAGTCAGAAAAACAATTCTTGGAATTGGTTATAACCAAGAGGAGTATGGATTCAATGGTGAAACATGTTCAGTTACGAATTTGCTTGGCAGGCAGTCTCAAGATATTTCAATGGGTGTCACCGAAAGTGATAGTCATGAACAAGGCGCAGGTGACCAAGGNCTTATGTTTGGTTATGCAGAAAATTCAACAGAAGAGCTAATGCCAGCCCCCATTATGCTGTCACATCAATTAGTCAGGCAGCAAGCAGATTTAATGCTAGATGGCTCGATACCTTGGCTTCGTCCAGACGCTAAATCTCAAGTCTCTTGCATCTATGAGGGTAATCAAATTGTAGGTATTGACGCTGTAGTTTTATCTACTCAGCACGATGGAGACATCTCACTTGAGGAGCTTAGAGAGAGTGTTTTAGAAAATATTATTAAGCCAATCCTTCCTGAAAAGTGGCTTACAAGCGATACGCAATATCACATAAACCCAACAGGAAATTTTGAAATTGGAGGTCCGGTTGGTGATGCTGGACTAACTGGAAGAAAAATTATAGTTGATACATACGGCGGTATGGCTAGACATGGCGGTGGTGCTTTTTCAGGCAAAGATCCTTCAAAAGTAGATAGAAGTGCTGCCTATGCTACACGTTATGTTGCTAAAAATCTTGTGGCAGCTGGCATCGCTAAGCGCTGTGAAATTCAAGTTTCGTATGCAATTGGAGTTGCTGAACCAACGAGTATAAGTGTTGACACATTTGGAACTGGAGAGCTACCAAATCATGAAATTGTTGCTCTTATCAGAGAGCATTTTGATCTTCGCCCTAAAGGTTTAATTGCAATGCTAGATTTAAAACGTCCAATTTATCAGCAGACTGCGAGTTATGGTCACTTTGGGAGAAAAGAAGACTCAATTAGCTGGGAGAAAACTGATAGAGCAGATTTACTAAAATAGTTTCTTTTTTATATGTTTTTGGTATAATACGTCTCGTGCCAAGGGGCGTTGCATTGAAAATATTTTTTCAATCAGGCTTGGCAATCAAAACGACGCTCATTTTTTTAACTTAACGGGAAATAAAATGAGCGATTCTACAATAGATAATAGTGGCTTTAAAGTAGCCGATCTCAACCTTGACTACAAAGTAGCTGATATTAATTTAGCAGATTTTGGTCGTAAAGAAATTGAGCTTGCAGAAGCTGAAATGCCTGCATTAATGGCTCTTAGAGAAAAGTACAGCAAAGAGCAGCCTCTTCAAGGCGCAAGAATTATGGGCTGTATTCATATGACAATCCAAACTGCGGTCCTAATGGAAACATTAATTGATCTTGGAGCTGAAATTCGTTGGTCATCTTGCAATATTTTTTCGACACAGGATCATGCTGCTTCTGCTATGGCAGCAAGAAATATTCCTGTATTTGCCTGGAAAGGTGAGACTGAAGAAGAGTTCTTGTGGTGCATTGAGCAAACTATTCTTCATAACGGTAAGCCATGGGATGCCAACATGATTCTTGATGATGGCGGTGATCTAACGGGCATGGTCCATGATAAGTATCCAGAAATGCTCGATAAAATTCATGGCATCAGTGAAGAAACAACAACNGGTGTTCANCGNCTTNTAGAGATGATTGAGAGTGGTGAACTTAAAGTTCCTGCTATCAATGTAAACGATGCTGTTACTAAGGCAAAAAATGATAACAAGTATGGTTGTAGGCACTCTCTTAATGATGCTATTAAGCGAGGTACGGATATGCTTATGTCAGGCAAGAAGGCCTTATTGATTGGTTATGGCGATGTTGGCAAAGGATCTGCTATGTCACTTCGTCAAGAAGGAATGATTGTTAAAATTTCTGAAATTGATCCTATATGTGCTTTCCAGGCGTGCATGGATGGCTTTGAAGTGGTTTCACCTTATATTGATGGAATCAATACTGGTTCTGTAGATTGTATCAATAAAGATTTACTAGCCAACACTGATTTAATTGTCACAACGACTGGAAATACTAATGTTTGCGATGCTTCAATGCTTCAATGCCTCAAAGCAGGCTCTGTAGTGTGTAATATTGGTCACTTTGATAATGAAATTGATACAGCATACATGCGTAAAAATTGGAAATGGGATGAAGTGAAAGCGCAAGTTCATCGCATCTATCGCTCTGATGATAAAAATGATTACTTAATTCTTCTTTCAGAAGGTCGTTTAGTTAATTTAGGAAATGCAACTGGACACCCTTCTAGAATTATGGATGGCTCATTTGCAAACCAAGTTTTAGCACAAATGCATCTTTATAGTAATAAATTTGCTGACTTACCAAAAGACCAGAAACCTGCTAATGTTACTGTCGAGCTTCTCCCTAAGAAACTTGACGAAGAAGTAGCAGCTGGAATGGTAGGTGGCTTCGGTGGTGTTATGACTATCTTAACGGATACGCAAGCAAAATACATCAATACGCCTAAGGAAGGCCCTTTTAAACCAGAGGCCTATAAGTACTAAGATTTTTTTGTGATTATTAAAAAATGCGGGTTTATCCCGCATTTTTTTTAAAATTTAAATGTAAACCCTCAAAACTTTGTGGTGAGGTAAAATTTTTGTTATTTCTTAGTTGAATTTCAATGTCTAACTTAGACCTCGACACAAGCAAATCATTTCAGAATTTAATCCTCAAGTTGCAGAGTTATTGGGCTGAAAAAGGCTGCGCAATTACTCAGCCATTTGATATGGAGGTTGGTGCAGGAACTTTTCATCCTGCAACCTTTCTAAGGTCAATAGGACCCGAGCCCTGGAAAGCAGCTTATGTTCAGCCCTCAAGAAGACCCGGGGATGGTCGTTATGGTGAAAACCCTAATCGTCTTCAACACTATTATCAATTCCAAGTTTTATTAAAGCCATCGCCTGATGATATTCAAGACTTATACCTCGACTCACTCACAGCAATCGGCATTGATTTAAAAATGCATGATGTTAGATTTGTAGAGGACAACTGGGAATCGCCCACACTAGGGGCCTGGGGTCTTGGATGGGAAGTCTGGCTAAATGGAATGGAAGTGAGTCAGTTTACTTACTTCCAGCAAGTAGGTGGACTCTCATGCAAACCTATTTCAGGAGAGCTGACTTATGGTCTTGAGAGACTAGCAATGTATTTGCAAGGCGTTGATAGCGTTTATGATCTAATTTGGACAGAGGGGCTTACCTATGGTGATGTATTTCATCAAAATGAAGTTGAGCAGTCAAAATATAACTTCGAGATTGCAGATACTGAAGTTCTTTTCAGGCAGTTTGATGAAGCTGAGGCTATGAATTTAAAACTTATTGAGGAAAATCTTCCTTTCCCTGCATACGAACAAACTATGAAGGCATCTCACATTTTTAATCTTCTTGATGCAAGAAAAGCAATCAGTGTAACTGACAGAGCAAGATTCATTCGAAGAGTAAGATCTATGAGTCAAAAGGTTGCAAAGGAATATTATGACTCAAGAGAAAGACTGGGCTTTCCAATGCTAAAAAAATAGTTTTATTGAAACTAATGAGGCCTTTTCACTCAATTTATAATAAAGTCTTAGTTTGGTCATCCAGTAGGTTTGCCATTTTATGGCTCTCTATCATAAGCTTTTTAGAGTCCATCATTCTTCCACTGCCACTTCAAGATTTATTGTTGGCATCAATGTCCTTGAGAAATAGGTCAAAGGCATTCTATTTTGCCGCTATTTGTACTTTTGCCTCTGTTTTGGGTGCAATTTTAGGGTACTTCATTGGAGTACAAGCTGAAAATTATATTTTGCCTATATTGGTTAATTTAGGTTACGAGTCAAAGTTCAATACTGCACAAATTTACTTCCAAACTTACGGCATTTATATAATCCTCATTGCAGGTTTTAGTCCAATCCCTTATAAAGTTTTTACAATTGCGGCTGGAATGATGTCGATGGCTTTATTTCCCTTTATCGTATTTTCTTTAATTGCTAGAGGTGCGAGATACTTTTTAATTTCTTTTCTAGTAAGAAAATTTGGAAAAATGGCTGATGCGTGGTTAAATAAGTATATCGACTGGCTAGGGTATTTTCTGATTATCGCTATTGCTTTATTTCTATGGTATGAATACTAAACTAATAAATCTTCTCTTATTAATTTTTCTATCAGGCTGCCTAACGAACCAGCCTGGGCAAGTTACTGTTGAAGAAAAATCATTCAACGTAATTGATGTAAAAAGCTCAAAAACTTCATCCAAATCAAGCAAAACAAATATTAAAAAGGACTGGTCATTGCCAGTTGACGCATCAATTCTTAAAAACTATTCAGAAAAGGACGGTCATTTTGGTCTAACTTATAATAATAGCTCAGGCCAAGAGGTAAGGGCAGTAAGAAAAGGTGAAGTGGTATACAGTGGAGACAGGATGGCTAGTTATGGAAAGATGATTATAATTAAACACTCTTATGGTTTTTATAGCATCTACAACCAAAATCAAGAGCTGCTTGTGAGTGAGGGTGACACAATTGAAAAGGGTCAGTTAATTGCATTAACTGGTGACAAACCTTTTTATTTCGAAATGAAAAAATACGAAGAACCTATTAATCCATTAAAATACCTCTGATGAATGACTTTATCCAAAATATAAGCCCAATTCAAACCATTGCAGTTCTCCTGGTCATTACGATTATTACGCATGTTGTTTTAGGAAGTATTTTAAAACAAATTACCAAACACTCTGGGAGCACCAAAACCCAAATCGATGATTATTTAATTGGTGCTATTTCAGCGCCCCTTAAACTTCTCATTTGGTATGGTTGGCTATATTTTTCTCTAAAAGAGTTAACATCTGAGATTCAATCATTAAATGATATTGTCGGCTATATCGCTATTGCGCCAGTATTTATTTTAACTTGGGGAATCTTAAGATTAATCTCAAGCGTTGAAAACTATCTTTTAGAATCTGAAGGCAGTGTTGACAAAGACTCTATTCGACTCTTTACGCGCTTAGTTAAGATTCTTTTTGTATTTGCTATCATCCTTGGTGTTGCCCAATTTTATGGTTATGCGGTCTCTTCCATTCTTACCCTGGGTGGTGTTGGTGGAATCGTTGTTGGCTTTGCAGCAAAAGATATGCTTGCGAATGTTTTTGGTGGCCTCATGATTCAAATGGATAAGCCATTCTCAACTGGTGACTGGATTCGAACAACTGACAAAAGTATCGAAGGCGTTGTAGAGAAAATTGGCTGGAGGATGACACGAATTAGAACGTTCACTAAAAATCCTGTCTACGTTCCAAACTCGATCTTTGCGACAATCCCAATTGAAACTCCATCGAGGATGACCAATAGACAAATACATGAAGTTATTGGAATTAGATATGACGACATTGCACAAATGGAGAGCATCATCAAAAAAGTAGAAGAGCTATTAACGAATAGCGAAAACATTGATAATGACCTACCTTGTCGAGTTAATTTTGATTTATTTAATGCGTCATCACTAGACTTTGTTATTTGGGCATCCAGCTCTCTTACAGATGCAGGCGAATTTAAGAAATTTAAAGGAAAGTTACTCCTTGATATAGCACACATCATTGCTGATCATGGCGCTGAGATTGCATACCCCACTCAAACTTTACACATTCAGAAAGCATAAATGACCATCTCCAAGCTTCATATTCGCACTTTTGGGTGTCAAATGAATGAGTACGATTCTAATAAAATGAGTGACGTCCTTAAAGCATCCCATGGCTTAGATCTAACTGAAGATATCAGCGAAGCTGACGTTTTATTAATAAACACCTGCTCTATTCGCGAAAAAGCTGAAGATAAGCTATTTCACCAATTAGGTCGCTGGAGAAAACTGAAAGAAAAAAATCCAAACTTAGTGATTGGAGTCGGTGGCTGTGTTGCTTCGCAAGAAGGTGATCTCATTCTCAAAAGGGCTCCATACGTTGATATGATATTTGGACCACAAACTCTTCATCGACTTCCAAATATGCTGAATGAAGCACTCAATGAAAATGAAATAAGTATTGATATTTCTTTCCCTGAAATTGAAAAATTTGACCACTTGCCTGAGCCTCACAGTGATGGTGCTTCTGCTTTTGTTTCGATTATGGAAGGATGCAGCAAATACTGCACATTTTGTGTCGTCCCCTACACAAGAGGTGAAGAGATATCTAGGCCATTCAATGATGTAATTCAAGAAGTCGAAATACTAGCGAATCAGGGCGTTAAAGAAGTGAATCTTTTAGGGCAAAATGTCAACTCCTATAGAGGCTTAATGGATGATGGAGAAATTGCGGATTTAGCTCTTTTAATTGCAATCGTTGCCCAAATTACCGGTATCGAGNGAATAAGATATACCACGTCACACCCTGTAGAGTTCAGTAATCGACTGATTGATGCATACGCCGAAGTGCCAGAACTGGTNTCTCATCTTCATCTTCCAGTTCAAAGTGGCTCAGACAAAATACTAGGGTTAATGAAAAGAGGACACACTGCAATTGAGTATAAATCTAAGATAAGAAATTTAAAGAAGATTAGACCTGATATATCTATTTCTTCAGATTTTATAATTGGTTTTCCTGGTGAAACAGAAAAGGACTTTAACGATACTGTCAGCTTAATTGATGAAATTGGCTTTGATAAATCTTTCAGTTTTATCTACTCTAAAAGACCTGGCACCATAGCCTCAAGTATGCCAGATGATGTAAGCCCAGAAATAAAAAAACAAAGACTTGCAATTATTCAAGATAGGCTGAATGCTAACACTGAAGAGATTTCTAAATCCATGATTGGGAGTCTTCAACAAGTTTTAGTTGAAGGTGCTTCAAAAAAAGGTGGGACCTTATCCGCTAGAACTGAAAATATGAGAACTGCTCACTTTGCTGGAAGCAATGATCTCATTGGAAAGATAGTAACAGTCAAGATTCTCGATGGAATTGGGAACTCTCTTCAGGCTAGTTTAGTAGACAATTCAGAGCCTTAGCCATAACTTTGAAAACCAATAATATCGCCCTGCCTCTTTATAGGGCATAGTGCAGTTATATCGGCTGCGTCCAATTACTAGAGGCTCATTTGGCCATATACTTACTGACTGCAGACCATCCCATTTAAGATTAGCCTTATCCTGACCAGAGACATAGCAAGAAAAATTACTTTTTTCATAGCTGGTCAGCTCTCGAGAGAAGTTAAGATTCAATACCGGCATCAGATCTCCTGAAAAAATCATTGACCTCGGATCAGAGCTTTCAATCGGCATGGCTAGTGTTTTAACTTTGAGAGAAAAACTATTCATTTGTGCATATGGACCTGACATTGAAAATCTAGGTATATTTAAAAAGTCACTTGTTTGACTTGCAACGCCGGACTGCTGTCCAAAGGCAATGTAACCCTCTGACTTAAGGTACGAGTACGACGAGTCATCAAACTCCCCATATGGATAAGCAAAAAACTTATCATTTGTGCTCATTTCAGTCGCTATCCTTTCCTGGGCTGAAAGGATCTCATCTTCAATAATCTGAGCACTCTGATTAACTAAATGAAGATGATTAACGCTATGGTTATAAATATCGACCAAAGGTGCCATTTCACGAAGTTGACTCCAAGTCATCATAGATGCATATTTTTTATCAATAGGGTTAGTAGATACAAAAACTGACATCGGAAATTGATATTCAACTAACAATGGATAAGCTTCAGTGTAGATTGATAAAAAACCATCGTCCGCTGTAAGACTTATACAATTGGATGGCAAGCTTTCTTTTGACTGAAGACTACTGATTACATTTTTTAATGGAAGAACACTGTAATTATTATTTTTTAAGTATTCTAGGTGCTGCTTAAAGATCTCTGGTGAGGTGCTCGTTGACTTAGGTCCGTCATCAGAGAAACGATGATACACAAGAAGAACGCAGTCATTCTCTAGAGCATGCGAACTAAAAGGAGTATAAATTAAAATTACAACTAAGAGCTTTAAGAGAATTTTAGATAGATTCATAAGTTAAATGATAAATTAATTATGAAGCAAAATCATGCAACTTAACATTTGTTTTCAATGGAATTCAGTAAAATATAAATCATGAAATTTACTCTCAATATAAAGCGCTCTGAACAGCTTGTTAATATTTGTGGAAGCTTAGATAAAAATCTAGAAAATTTAGCCACTAATCTTGCTGTAGATATCTCTAATAAAGGGGCTGATTTTAATATTAAGGGTGACAATGCTGACAAAGCTGTTTCTGTCCTTCAAGAGTTATTAATATTGTCCGAAAAGAAAACGATTGATTTTAGTGATATTGATCTCAGCATCAAATCACTCAGTAGTCCAAATGGAGAGGCAAAATCAGTCACAATAAAGACCAGTAAAAAGCATATACATATTAGAAGCGACAACCAACAAAAATATGTGAACTCAATCATTGAAAATGATGCAGTTTTTGCGATTGGACCCGCAGGAACAGGAAAGACATATTTAGCTGTTGCAAGAGCTGTTGAGGCCCTTGAAAATTCAAATGTAAAAAGAATAGTTTTAGTCAGACCAGCAGTCGAGGCTGGAGAAAAATTGGGCTTTCTACCTGGCGACCTGAGTGAAAAAGTGGACCCATACCTGCGACCGATTTATGATGCTCTATACGAGTTTATTGGCTTTGAAAGAGTCAATAAATTAATAGAAAAACATGTCATAGAAGTTGCCCCATTAGCTTTCATGAGAGGCAGAACACTTAACGAGTCATACATCATTCTTGATGAAGCTCAAAACACCACAATACCCCAAATGAAAATGTTTTTAACGAGGATGGGTTTTGGCTCAAAATGGTCATAACAGGTGACGTGACTCAGATTGATTTACCAAATCCAAGCCAATCTGGGCTAACTGACGCAATCAAAATTCTTCAAAATATTGATCAAATTGCTTTTTGTCATTTCGGTGCCCATGACGTCGTAAGACACCAGTTAGTTAAAAAAATTGTAAGTGCTTACGACAAAAACTAAATGAGNTCTCAAAATAAAATTATAGTGGGTCTTTCTGGCGGCGTCGATTCNTCAGTNNCTGCNTACTTATTACTTCAACAAGGCTTTCAGGTTGAGGCCTTATTTATGAAAAATTGGGATGAGGATGATGATGATGAATATTGCAGTGCATCAGAAGATCTTGCAGACGCTCAGCAGGTCGCTGACTTACTGGGAATTAAGCTGCATACAGTCAACTTTTCTCACGAATACTGGGAAGATGTTTTTGAGCATTTTTTATCGGAACATAAAAAAGGTAGAACCCCCAATCCTGACGTATTATGCAACCAAAGGATTAAATTTAAAGCCTTTCTAGACTACGCAAAGGACCTTGGTGCAGACAAGATTGCTACGGGGCACTACGCCAGAATTGCAAATGAAAATGGAAAATATTTCCTTAAAGCTGGAGTTGATGGAAACAAAGATCAAAGTTACTTTCTGCATTTACTGAACCAGGATCAACTCTCACAAAGCTTATTTCCTTTGGGTGAAATTGATAAAAAAGAAGTGCGTGAAATTGCGAAGAATCAGCAATTTGGGAATGCAGATAAAAAAGACTCAACAGGTATATGTTTTATCGGTGAAAGACCATTTTCAGAATTCTTAACTACCTTCCTTCCTAAAGAAAAAGGCGATATCATTGACCAGGATGGTTCTTTTATTAAACACCACAATGGTCTCCCCTTTTATACAATAGGCCAAAGAAAGGGTCTAGAGATCGGAGGTGGATTTGGAGAGTCTCAAGAGCCCTGGTTTGTTGCAGATAAGCTTGTTGATTCGAATAAAATTGTCGCTGTTCAAGGTAATCATCAAATGCTCTACCATAACTCACTTGTAGCAGATGATGTTCATTGGATTGATGAAGAGCCTCAGTTTCCAATCAATTGCAGCGCAAAAATACGGTATCGACAGGCCTCCCAAGAATGTAGTGTCAATATCAAAGATGATGGAACTATACAAGTTAATTTTAGTGATCCTCAAAGAGCTATTACACCAGGGCAATCAATCGTTTTTTACAATAGTGATACTTGTCTTGGAGGGAGTGTAATAAAATCAAGGGCCAATGAATAAATCAGCAAAACAAACTATTGCACTAGCAAGTATATTTCAGTCCTCAGCGCTAGTTCANCAGCTTGCCGTNTCGGGAAAATGTGATAGTCANACGAATAAAGCAAGCCTNAACAGTATTGTNAGTAATAGCGATTCAATAGATGAAATTTTTACTTCGCCTGAGGATCTTAAAATTGGCTTTGACTCCTTAAAGCTTATTCTTGAGAAGAAAACCATTGATATGCATAACGTTATGATCTATACAACAGCCCTCATTAATCTAGAAAAAAAATTAATGAAAAAACCTAAACTCTTAACTCAAATCTCAGAAGAAATTAATCTTATCAATAAGCAAGAGTTTTTTGATATTTATCATAGCAATTCGATTGCCCGACTGGCTGAGCTCTACAAAAACACTTTGGGTAGCCTCAATCCAACAATTATGGTTCGTGGAGAGCAAATATACTTATCAATCAACATACTGCGAATCATATAAGGGCGCTTCTCTTAGCAGGAATAAGGGCTGTCTCTTTATGGAAAAATCAGGGCGGAAAAACTTGGCATTTGTTATTAGGTAAAAAGAAAACCCTGGAATATATTAAATCTTTGGCAAATTAAGCTAATACAAACAAATGCTTGCATAAATGAAGGTGAGACTCTATAATTCATGTTTTCTTAATTTAAGCATTAATAAATAAATATGGCCAACTCAGCAGGTTCTAAAAAACGCGCAAGACAGGCAGTTAAGCGCAACAAACACAACTCTCAAATTAGAGCAAAAGTACGCACCTTTATTAAAAAGGTTACT
>JGI26247J51722_1000553_pt1 | contig 15551 bp, 20 predicted proteins | sample SaaInlV_100m_DNA_2_FD_51722 | JGI IMG/M metagenome (IMG submission 51722)
TAATAAGAAGACCTCGAAGATTCTTCCATGGTTTTCAAAAGGTGGGTTTTACCAACACCAGGTTTACCATGTATAAATAAAGGATTAAATCTACTCCCAGGGCTCTGAACAACATTTTTCGCAGCGGCAATTGCTAAATTGTTAGAACTACCAACTAAAAGATTGTTAAAAACACTTAAGTCTACTTCTACAACCTCTTTTTCCTCAAAAACTATTACCTCTTCAACCAAGGGAGAAGAGAGTTCCATTTTTTTTACTTTTTTACTCGGGTCTAAAATAAAAATGCAATTATCTATATCTGAAATGCTTTTTGAAACGTTTAATATCTTATCAAAGACTTTTTTTTCAATAGAAGTTTTTACAAATTCTGAATTTACACATAAATTTAAATCATTATCTACAATTTGAAAATCAATTTGATCAATCCAATATGTTTCGGTTTTACTAAGGTTTTCTTGAAGTATTTTTTCTTTAAATATTTGTAGATTGTGATTCATGTTCTATATAAAACTAATAAAGAATTAAAAATTTTCATAGAGTGCGAAAAGCAAGCTTAAATAACTATGAATATTTAATATGCGGAAAAAACACTGTTTTTACTGCTTTTTTTGTATAAAAGTATTTATAATTCACTACCTAAATTTTAGATTACGATTATTAGTTAATTTAGTTTTCGCGAAGATAATTTCGTTTTCGCGAACATTAAATAAAAAATTATATTTAGTTTGTTTAAATAATTTATTGTCTTATTGTGATTAAACAGGAGAAAAATGAAAAGAACTTATCAACCTAGTAACAGGAAAAGAAGCAGAAAACACGGTTTTAGATTAAGAATGCGCACCCGAGCTGGAAGACAAATCCTTAAAAGGAGAAGAAGCAAAGGACGCAAGATAATTTCTGCGTAACTAATTGGTAAGCTTTACTGCACTAAATACTAGTGAGCATTTTTACAACCTAAAAAAAGAAGAAAACGCTATTAAGGCAAATGGTTTAAGAGTTTATCTAATGATAAATGAGTTAGAAACNTCAAGGCTTGGAATAAACATCTCAAGCAAAGGAACAAATGCTGTTAATAGAAATAAATTTAAAAGAAGGATAAAAGAGGCTGTACGGGCGTTAGAGACAAACAAAAATATTGACATATATGTTATTGGTTCAACACAATCTTCCAAACTGAACCTAAGTGATATAAGTGAAATACTTAAATCTCACCCCNTACTTAAAAATTAAATGAAAATTTCAAAATTATTTTATATCTCAGCAAGATCATTACTCAATTTTTTTGGTTTTGGCCAAGGTAATTGTTTATATTATCCGACATGTAGTGAAATTATGAAAAATTCAATAGAAAAAAAAGGATTGATTGCATCATTACCTTTACTTTTAAAAAGAATTTATGTTTGCAATCCAATTTACATGAAATTTGGTAAAAATTGGCAATTTTAGAACCATTTGCACTAGCTATTGGATTTTTATTATCTTATTCTTATGATTTTACAAATTCATACGGGTTTTCAATTGTAGTTTTAACTGTGATCATCAATATTGTGATATTTCCGCTTACATTAAGACAGACCAGATCCACTAAAAGAATGCAAGATATTCAACCCGAGCTTAAAAAACTTCAGAAACAACATAAAGATGATAAAGAGCAATTAAATAAGGCAATTGCTGATTTATATAAAACAAAAGGTATAAACCCATTGGGTTGTGTTTTACCTCTTATTATTCAAATGCCTATCTGGTTTGCTTTATTTAGAGTCTTAAGAGAGCCACTCGTTTTTATTCCAAAAGAGGCTTCATTGTTTACTCAACTAGGTGATCATTCCAGTGTTTTATTTTACACAATGGATCTTCAGATTCCAGCATCAGAAATAGGAGCATGGATCGATAGAATTCCCTATTTAGTACTAATTTTATTTGTTGTTTTAACAGCACTATTTCAACAAAACCAGTTAACTAAAAAATCTGGTAATTCAAACAACCCACAGGCGCAGCAAATGCAAATGATTGGAAAAATAATGCCACTATTTTTTGGTTTCATTTCATGGACTTTACCATCTGGTTTGGTTGTATATTTCCTAACTGGAAACATATTTAGGATTGGACAACAAGCTTTAATCGTAAAAATAGAAGAGAATCAAAAAGCTAAAGAAACACAAAAAGATCAAAAAGAGGATAATAATACATCAGAAACATCAACTGAAAACAAAGATGAAAAAGATGATCCTCGCAAAAACAGAAAAAAAAGAAGGAGAAAATAATGTCTAATAAATGGGTAGAAGTTGAAGCAAAAACCATTGATGACGCTATAAAAGCAGGGTTAAAAGAACTTAGCCTTGAAGATGCAACTCAAGCCAATATAAACATTTTAAGAGAACCAGAAGGTGGAGTTTTTGGAGTTGGTGGAACAAAAGCACTAGTTCGTATTTCAGTAAGAAATGGCGCGCAAAGTAACAACAGAAATGGAAATAGCCGTGGTGGTAATTCACNCAACAATAACCAAAGTAAAAGAACACCTAAAACTTACGAAAAAAAGAAATCATATGAAAAAAAACCAAGAGTTGAAGCTGATCCTAAAGAGCAACTTGACGTTTCTATTAAATTTTTAGAGGGTTTAATAAAATCATTTGGACTTGAAGGAANCGTAACTGGAGAAGTTGATGAACAGAACTTACTTGTGGCCGTAAAAGGTGAGCAAACTGAAGCTTTAGTGGGTGAAAAAGGTAACATAATTCGCTCTCTACATGAATTAACTAGAACTGTTATTCAAAGAAAGACAGGTGCTGGTACAAGGCTTAGGCTAGATGTTGCCGATTATGCAGTTAAAAGAAAAGAAGCTTTAACTATTTATGCTGAAAGACTAACAAAGCAGATTTTAGAAGACCATCAAGAAGTAATGCTCGAACCTATGAACTCTGTTGACAGGAAAACTCTTCACGATGCAGTAGCAGATATTGATGGAATTCAGTCTTATTCTGAAGGTAGAGAGCCATATAGATCTGTTGTTTTTGCTCCTACTGGAGATCAGGGAACTAAAAAAGAAGAAGAATGAGCTTTGATCCCCAAATTCCGAGTTGGGGAAAAAGTTTTTTAGCTAAAAATTTAGATAATTTAACTACATACCACAACTGGCTTAAAAATACAGGTGTTAAAACTGGGTTAATTAGTCCTAAAAATGATCAGTTTATATGGGATGAATTTATTGTTCACTCTCTTTATTTTTATAAAATTATTCTTGATTTAAACATTTCAAATAATGATATATATGATCTCGGGACTGGTGGCGGAATACCAGGTTTACCAGTAGGAATTGTTTCTAATGAAAATATCAACTTAATTGATATTAAACAAAAGAGAATTTATGAATTAGAGCGATTCATATCATCTGAAAAACTTAATAATGTAAACGCCGTAAAAGCTGATGCTCAAAAGTATATTCAACAAGAAGTTAATTCTATCTTTTTAATGAGGTGTTACCTTCCTAAAAATGACTTAATAAAGAAATTAGAAAAACACNTATCAAATAACAAAAGTAATACTTTTATTGTATCTTCTAACTCAAACACTGAAGGCCTTTCTGAAGAAGCGTTTCACGTGAAACGAGAAAAATTTCTTATTAATAACGATGAATATAGATTTATTGATGTTATAACAGTTAAGTGAAGACAATTTCCATAATTTGCCAAAAAGGTGGCGTAGGTAAAACAACTACTGTAGTAAATGTCGCAAAAATATTTTCTACCTTAGGATACAAGACTTTAATCATTGATCTAGACCCACAAGGAAACGTCTCTACATATTTAAATTATGATAAAAATCCCGAAAAAGATTCAAATGCAATCGACTTACTTGAGAAAAAAAATGACATAGTTCCAGGAAAAATTAGTAATAATCTTGATATATTAAGTTCAAATATAAAAATCTCTAAATTCAATGAAGAAAAAATAGTCGGAGGTTCTAAGTTACAACATTCTTTTAATATTAATAAACTGGATAGTTATGATCTCATTATCATAGACACACCTCCAACAATGAGTTCATTAGTACAAGAAGCACTTGCAGTTTCTGATTTTTACCTAATACCTGCAAAACCTGAATTTTTAGCTGTTGAAGGTGTGGCACAAGCAATGAATTTTGCAAAAGAATCCATAAAATCAATACAAAATACAAATCCATTATTTTTAGGTGTTTTGTTAAACCAGATAGATAAGAGAAGATCAAGCTATTTAGAATTTGTAACAGAATTAGAGTATCTACTCGCAGAAAAATTGTTAACAACAAAAATTTCTCAAACTGCTGAAATTGCTGACGGACCATTTTATGCTAAAACTGTTGTAGATTTTAAAGAAGATAGTAAATCAAGAAATGAATATTTTGATTTAGCAAATGAAATACTAAGGAAGGTTGGACTACATGAAGAGATCACTGAGCTCCCTGATAACAGATACTAATGTTAGAGAATTTAATGCATTAGAAATTGAAACTAAACTAATTAAAGAAAGCACTTCACAAGCTAGAACCGAATTTAATGATTCNAAACTAAATGAACTGACTGAATCTATTCGTAAAAATGGAATACTTCAACCCTTGATAGTTCAAGAATTATCTGGAAATAACTATGAATTAATTGCTGGAGAAAGAAGATTACGAGCATCCAAATTAGCTGGATTAGAAAAAATACCCTGTCTAGTAAAAGATGTAAGTTCCAGAGATGCAGCTGTAATTGGTTTAGTAGAAAACATTCAAAGAGCACAATTGAATGCAATTGATGAATCAGCAGGTTTTAATCATCTCGTGGAAACATACAACCTTGAATCTAAAGAAATTGCTCTCTTAGTTGGAAAGAGTAGATCGTATGTAGCAAACTCTTTAAGGTTATCTAAACTATCACAAAAAGTTATCTCTTCACTAAAAGCTGATAATGTGACCATGGGGCAAATCCGTCCTCTAATAAATTTACCTATCAACATACAAGAAAAAATTTTAGATGAAATTATATTATTAAAACTTTCTAGTAGACAAGTTGAGGATAAAGTAAGAAACATTAATTCCTCAGAACCGAGTTCAGATGAAACTTCTGTTTATTATAAAAACTATTTTGAGGATAAAATAGGATCCAAAGTGGAAGTACAGAGTAGAAAAGGGAAGTTTAAAGTTATATTAAACTTTAACTCTTCAGAGGCATTGAAAACATTTGTTGAAAAGATAAATTAATTTTCAAAACTCTTATTCAGACTTTTTAAGATAACTTCTAATACGTCAGCAACTTTATGATATTGGTAATAATTACCAAATAAAACTAAAGTTACTGATTTTGTATTTTTCAACAAATTATGTGCTTTACCAGATTGGGTTATTTTTAATTTATCTCCAACCTCACGTGACAGATCTCTACCAAATTTACTTTCCGTAAAACTTCCCTTAAAGTATGCAATTGAGTTTTCTTCAGACTTTTTAAACGAAATAAATAGGGTTGGCCGAAGTTTATTTACATATTTAATAATATTCTCTTCTTCAACATCTATTCCCACTTCGGATGCAAAAGATGCAACAACATTATTTTTTAAACACACTTCTTTAGTTGCTTCATAAGTTTCAATCTGTACTGGATAATCTTCTTCATTTGGAAAATCAAAACATACCGAGTAGCCCAATAACGAGGTATTTAAATTGGGAGCAATAGATTTTATCGCTTCGTTTAATGAGGTATTTAAGTTTGGTCTCATCAACATTCTAATTTCATGAACCGTCCCAAGACCCACATTTCCATCTACTGATAAACCCCTATTTTCTTGAAACTCAACGACAGAAGTTTCAAGACCCACATTAAAAACTCCGTTTATTGGTTCTGAGTAAAAACCGAGTCTAGATAAAAGCTCTTGGAGTTCCTCTACATCAGATCCCTGTAATTCTGGTTTTGAAAAATTCAAGATGCGATCTCCTAGTTTATATCCATGATTAATAAGCTCTGACCAGAGGTCTTCTTTACTCTTTATTAAATTCAAATTCTTATCATCAATAAAAAGAGAAACAGCAGAAAAAANTTCACCAGTGTCTGCNGATGAGGCATANCCTGCATAAATTAATTTATTGAGAAGGTCATCTAATTCAACATCTGAAAGACTCTTTAAGAGAGAGGCTACATCAAGACTAATTGTCGAGCCACCTTTCAGCATCTATCGCAGCTTGGCAACCAGTTCCTGCAGCCGTAATTGCTTGTCTGTATACAGAGTCTGCAACATCTCCTGCTGCAAAAATACCTGGAACAGAAGTGCTGGTATCTGTGGTAAAACCTGTTTTAATATAACCCTTATCATCAAGCTCAAGAAGGCCTTCAAGAAATGAAACATTTGGTGTGTGTCCAATAGCGAGAAAAACTCCATCAATATTCATATCTTCTTCGGTATTTTCTTTCAAATCTTTTACCGTTACAGATGAAACCTTTTTATCACCCTTAATTTCAGTAATTTCTTTATTCCAAAGTACGTTTATTTGCTCATGGTTTATTACCCTATCTTGCATAATTTTACTTGCTCTGAAAGAATCTCTTCTGTGCACAACGTAGACTTTTTTTGCAAACTTTGTTAAAAATAGTGCTTCTTCCATAGCTGAATCACCACCACCAACCACTACAACTTCTAGGTCTTTAAAGAAAAAGCCATCACAAGTAGCACAAGCGGACACACCGTATCCCTGCAGTTCTTTTTCACCTTTAACTCCAAGCCATTTTGCAGAAGCACCAGTACTGAGGATCACTGTTTTAAACTGGTAGGTTTCCTTTGAGGTTTTTAATGAAAATCCATCATCTATTTTTTCAATTGAATCAACAGTTTCAGTCTTTATTTCTGTTCCAAATCTCTGAGCTTGTTTTTTAAAAACTTGCATTAATTCTGGACCCATTATCCCATCTTCGAATCCTGGATAATTTTCTACATCAGTCGTCAACATAAGTTGACCACCGGACTCAAGGCCTTCGAATAAAATTGGCTTCAGATTAGCCCTTCCAGCATAAACTCCTGCTGTATATCCAGCTGGGCCTGAACCTATAATTGCTACTTCATGCATTTTTTTTCTTCCTTCTGTAATTGTTTAATGATAAAACTAAAAAAACTATACCTAATGCTGATAGNGCAAATCCTGTTGGATTTACTCCTATAAGAACCCCCAAACCTTGCATAATTTTCAGTACACCCATAAATAAAAAAACAAGTGCTGTCAGAAGCAATACAATTAGAAGCAANCCAAGGCTAGCAAAACCTGTAAACCTNTTGACAGGCTTAACTATTAAATCTTTTATAGTTTTAATAAGACTTTCAAANGTTTCTAAAAATTTATCATCTTCCATAATGTAATAATAAGCGATATAGGTTTATTCTTGTAAGACTTTATGTTTCACTATTTTGAGTACTACTCATAATGACAAGTTTATTTTTTTGAACACGGAACCCATTTTTTTTATATAAATTTAAAGCAGACTCATTTGTTTCTTGGGTGTTTAATTTCATACTTAGAAATTTCTTTTGCTTGCTAAATGATAAAACTGATTGAAGTAATTCTTCCCCATAACCCAGCCCCTGATAAGACTTATCCACTCCAATTCTTTGAAGATATGAAAGTTTTCTAGTTTCTCCTAAAATTGCATAGCCTATTAGCTCGCCATTATTTTTTTGAAGGAAAAGATTATTGTTTACACAACTTTTTAAAGTTTCATGAAAGGAATTAGATGAGTTTCTCCAATAGCGGTCGAATATTCTTTCATCTAGCTTTAATAAATACTGAAAATCAGCTACTTCTAAGTTCTTGTGTGTGATGCTAGTTACACCATCCATTTTGTCACTTGAGTAATATCTCATAATTTGATCACAAACATATAGCTTTTTATAAACACACCAACCTGCTGACTCCCAGGAGGCTATTTGATTTTCTGAAATCATTGAAGAATGAAAGACTACACCAGTATCATTTGAGATATTTGAGAACTTTTTTAATAAACCGTGCCCACCGTAAACTTTTTCAAAATATACATATGGGTAGTAGTCGTTCCATTTTCTTGTATAGTAAGATCCGTTGAAAGAGTAATTTAGTTTTTTTTCATTTGTTAAATACATATTTTAAAATCTTTTTATCCTCTTCAAAAGTTAGTAAATTTTTGGCTTCTTCGTAGCCAACAATTGCTAACTCTTCAATCTCACTGTCAGGTTCTTTTTCAAAAGCTTTAATAACTTTCATTTCATAAAACCACACGGTTTTATTAATTACTTCATCAACTAATCTGATTTCATATCTGGATTCAGCAATAGGTTTATATGATTTAACTCAACCCTGAATCCAGTTTCTTCATAAACTTCTCGAACTGCAGTATCGGTCGGTTTTTCACCTTCTTCTAAGTGTCCTTTTGGAAAACCCCAAAAACTTTTATCTACAATTCCATCATTTCTTTTATTTTTAACAATAAGTATTAAGTTGTTATAAAAAACAATTCCACCAGCTGCAAAATCTACTTTAGAATTCATACTGTATAGTTTCCAATCTTCTTCTAAGCTATCAATATGGTACCAACAACATTATTAAAAGTTTTAAATGAAAACCCATTTTTGAAGGATGTTGCGACATTTTATAAAAATGCAGGCTATCAGCTCTATTTGGTTGGTGGTGCGGTAAGAGACGGAATACTGGATATCTCAACTAAAGATTTTGACTTTACTACTGATGCGAATGTTGATGAGTCATTGAAACTATTTAAAGAAAATGGATTTCAGACAACTGAAATTGGTAAGGCTTTTGGAACGATAGAAGCCTTGTATGAAAATTTTTCTTTACATATAACTACCTTTAGAGAAGATTCTTATGAAGAAACATCACGAAAACCGGATATTATTAGTTCAAACAATTTAGAGAATGACTTAAAACGAAGAGATTTTACAATCAACGCAATTGCTTATGATATTTTAGAGAATAAGTTAATTGATCCCTACGGAGGATTAAAAGATTTATCTCAAGGAGTTATAACAACACCTCTTTCCGCAGATATCTCATTTTCAGATGACCCTTTACGAATGCTTAGAGCTTGTCGGTTCATAAGCTCTCATGGATTTTCGCCTGACGCGAATACTTTTGAAGCCATTAAAAAAAATATAGATAGAATCGAGATAGTCAGTAGTGAGCGAGTTAGAGATGAGCTTACGAAACTTTTAATTGGAGACAATCCATCTTTGGGTATAAGAGCATTTGTTGAAAGTGGATTAAGTATCAAAATAATGCCTGAACTTGATGAGCTGAAGATTGAAGTTGATCCAAAACATCATCATAAAGATGTTTACGAGCATACTCTTATTGTCGTAGACAGAGTTTTACCAAATATTGTTTCTAGGCTAGGTGCTTTGCTACACGATATTGGAAAACCAAAAACGAAGGGCATAGAAAATGGAAAAGTTCATTTTAGACACCATGAAGTTGTTGGTGCAAGAATGACTAAACAAATTCTAAAAAGATTAAAATTTAGCAAAAAAGAAATACAGGACATATGCTTACTAGTAGAGAATCACTTGCGTCCTCATACTTTTAAAATGGGATGGACAGATTCAGCTGTAAGAAGATATATTGTTGATTCTGGTGAATTGATGGATCAGTTAAATGATTTAGTTCGTGCAGATATAACAACTAAAAACAAAAATAAGTACGACGAAATTAACAAATATCTTGATGATATGGAATCAAGGATTGCAGAAGTTAAAGAGAAAGAGGAACTTTCTAACTTAAGACCTCCAGTATCTGGTGATGACATAATGAAACTATTTAACTTGAAACCAGGACCCAGTGTTGGAATAATAATGAAAGCTCTTTACGAACAGAGATTGAATGAAGGCGAAGTTTCTAAAGAAGAGGCAATTCAGTTAGCCGAAGATATTTTTAAAAAATTATAATTGTATAAATATGCATTTTAATGTATATTTATACAATGACAAAGTCAACCCTACAAAGGCAAAAAATAATAGCTGACCTGATTGAAAGTGGTAATATCTCTTCTCAAAACCAACTTAAGGGTCTGTTGAAGAAAAACAGTCTTTTAATAACTCAAGCAACACTATCAAGAGACTTAAGTGAGCTGGGGGCTATAAAAAAAAGACAAAAAGATGGTTTATTAGTTTATGTTTTACCAAAGGATCAAGATAACAATGCCCATAGAAAAATTGCTATAAATGCTTTAAACGACTTTGTTCTGGAAGTAGATTCAGTACTAAATCAAGTTGTAGTTAAAACTACCACTGCAGCAGCACAGGTAGTTGCTGAAGCTATTGATAATCTATTTTTAGATAATGTAATAGCCTCATTAGCAGGTGACAACGTAGTTTTAATTATTTCAAGCAGTGAAGAAAAAGCAAAAATAATTTCAAAAAATATTGAAAATGTTCTTGGCTGAGATTTTTATGAATGCTTGAATATTTAAAATATTCCGATAAAAAAATTCATGATAATTTATTTATCAGCGAGCCAATTGTGGATAAAAGTCTAAACAGTCCTAACCAAGTTTTNGTTCGTATTCCAGATTCTAAAAAGCNAATTACAGATGTCATCCTTAGTTTCGATGGACAGAATCTCTTTGATAAAAAAACAAGTCATTTTGGTAGTATTTTCAACNTAGAGAAACTTATCCAGACTGCAGAAACTGACCGAGACAAAAATATATTAGTTATTGCTNTTACTTCCAACAATCAAAGACAAACACAATATAATCCTTATCCACGTAAAGNTTCAAAAATATCTTCGTCGCATCTTAAAATGATTATTTTAGATGTCATTCCTTCAGTTCTTGAAAATTTTAAGCTAGACATTACAAATACTAAAAAACATGTATTGGGAGCATCTATGGGAGCATTAATGGCTATTAAATTCTCAATAATCAATCCTGAGTTCAATAATATAATATGTTTATCGCCTGCATTTTGGTTTGGCTTTCCTGGCNTAATATTAGATATTAAAAATTTAGATAATAATACTTTTCTTTACCTTTACACAGGTCAAAAAGAAGGTCATATTTTCAATGATGAGGTCAAAAATATATTCCCAAAAGAATGGGAACTAGATTTTTCGACGAANGATAATTTTTATGTTTCAGGAGTTAACTTAATGGAGAATTCTTTTATAGAAAATGACATANAATATGAATACTTAATAGAGGAAGAAGGAATGCATAATGAGTCATATTGGGGAAAAGTGTTAGAAAAATATTTTCAAGAATTGTTATAAATCGTAAAAAGTCAATAAAAACAACTTACTTAGCAAATAAAAACAGAAAATAAAAATTATATTTAAATAATCTCTACTACTAAAGTAATCTAGTCGAAAGACACAGACTAATAAGGAGAATATATGCCGAAGGGCAAAGTAAAATGGTTCAACCAAACCAAGGGCTATGGTTTCATAGCACCTGAAGATGGTGATAAAGATGTGTTTGTTCACATCACCGCAGTACGCAATGCTGGAATGAATAATCTTGAAGAAGATCAAGAGGTTGAATTTGAGATTGTAGAAAAAAATGGCAAAGCTTCAGCTGAAAATCTGAAGTAGAGTTCCAGTTAAACTGGTTTTTAAAAAGGAGCGCTAGTCGCTCCTTTTTCTTTATAAATAGTATTGGCAAAAGAACCTATAGATACATTATCCTTAATGAAGTTATGAATTTATCAAAAAAAGCTAGAGAGAGAATTGCAAAGACTATTAAAAATGGTGCAGTCTTACTCCATGGAAATAAAACTATTTATAGAAACAATGATGCAAACTATCCATTTCGTCAGTTTTCTGATTTTCATTATTTGACAGAGTGGCCAGAACCTGATGCTCACGCAGTAATACTAGTTAACGATTCAGTGCCAGAACTCCATATGTTTGTTTTAGATAAAAATGAAGAAATGGAAACATGGGACGGAAAAAGGATTGGAAAACAAGGCGCTGTAGATCTTTATGGAGCAAAGATTGCTTATTCGAATACACAATATAAAAGTGAATTAATAAACCTTCTAAAAGGTCATACAGACATTTATTGCGATTATTCATCAANTTCTTTTCAGGAAATAGACCAACAGGTTCTTAATCTTGCAGTTCCTTATGACCAAAGGGGAGGAAACTTTAGTAAAGCTAACCTACATTCACTTCAACCAATACTTTCTGAATTAAGGTTAATTAAGCAGGAGGGAGAGTTAGAACTTTTACAAAAAGCATGTGATATAAGTATTGAAGGCCACCTTGCTGCAATGAAGTTTACAAAACCTGGAGCTTATGAATATCAAGTTGCTGCTGAAATGGAAAAGACTTTTTACCACCTTGGAGCAGAAAGACTTGGATATAACTCAATTGTTGCAGGAGGAGACAATTCTTGTATTCTCCACTATTCCACAAACAGAGAAGAACTTGAAGATGGAAAACTCTTATTAATAGATGCTGCTGCAGAGTATGGAATGTACTCATCAGATATTACAAGAACCTTTCCTGTAAACGGAAAATATACTCCTGAACAAAAAGCAGTTTATTCAGAAGTGTTGAAAGTTCAAAATTTAGGAATTGAAATGGTGACAACCCAAAACACTATGCAAGACGTTCATAAGGAAACTATCGCTTCCATTGCAGAATCATTAGTCAATTTAGAACTGGTTCCAAATAATATTGAAGATACAATTTCAATGATGCACTACTTTCAATTTTTCATGCACGGTACAGGTCACTGGTTAGGTTTAGATGTTCATGATGCTGGGAGTAATGAGTTAAACAATGAACCGAGAAAGTTTGCCCCAGGTATGGTTACAACAATTGAACCTGGTATTTACATCAGGCCATCAAAACCAGTCATCAATTTTCCCCTATTAGAACGAGATCCTGAAAAGATAAAAATAAGAAGAAAAGAAATGGGTATGGAGGCTGCTACAAGGTTGGAGCAAAAAGAAATGCGAGAAGCAAAAACTGTTGAACATAAAATTCCAGAAAGCTTACTAGGTATTGGAGTAAGAATAGAAGATAATATTCTTTGTACTGAAAATAAATCAGTTAACTTAACCGAAGCATTGCCTCGAAGCATAGATGAAATAGAAAATATTTGTAGCTAATTATGGTCTCACCAAAGTTTGTTTATGGTATTTATGAATCACGTCTTCAAAAAGAACTTTTAACGAAACAATTACCTCAGCATATTGGACTTATTCATGATGGACACAGAAGATATGCTCGTAGAGAAAAGTTATTAAGCTATGAGGTCTCATACAGAATTGGGATGGTTCGATTCAAAGAATGTGTTTCATGGTGTGACGAGTTAGGAATTAAACATATAACAAGCTGGTTGCTGTCAAAAGAAAACCTTTCTCGACCACAAGAAGAACTAGAGCCATATTACAAGGTTGTAAATGAACTTTTTGAAGAGTTAATTATCGACGATATTGTAGACAATTTTAAAATACAGTTTATTGGTAGTTTTGATCAACTACCCGACTACCTTCAACAAACTATTCAAAAACTTCAGGAAGTTAGAGGTGGTGGCGAAAAAACTCTAACAATTGCTCTTGGCTATGGGGGTAGGCAAGAAATAGTAGATGCAATTAAAAGTTTACTTAAAAACAATAAAGATGGAGATATTGATGAGCTAATTGAAAACATGACAGATGAAGATCTCAGAGAGCACCTGTATTCACCAGGAGTTCCTGATATAGACTTGGTTATAAGAACTAGTGGAGAAGCAAGACTTTCAGGTTTTTTGTTATGGCAAAGTGCATATTCAGAATTTATATTTCAGGATGTTTTTTGGCCAGAGTTTAGAAAAATCGACTTTTTACGTTGTTTGAGAGAATACGTACAACGCGAAAGAAGATTTGGTAAATAGCTCACCCCCTTTCCTTACAATCCAAACAAAGGTAAAATAAAGTTCTATGAATCTAGTTGAAATAATCAATGAGCTGAACTTCAATGTACTTTTCCCGTTGTTCATAGGATTCAAGTTTCTCCTTGAAACCTATTTAAAACAGAGAAACATCCAATCTATGGAAGACAATAAAGATGCTATACCTGAGCGTTTTGTAGGTGTTGTGACAGAAGAGGAATACAAAAAATCAATTAATTACAATACAGAGAGAATTCGATTTTCAATGCTTACAGCTCTTATTTCGGTTGGAGTTTTGTTACTATTCACTACCGGCGGGTTACTTAATTCTCTAACAAAAGTAGTCCAAGGAGTTACTCAATCAAATGTTGTAGGGATTATTTTACTTGGGTTATTTATAGTTTTAATTGATGAAATAATAGGAATTCCATTAGCTATATACTCCACCTTCTATCTTGAGGAAAAGTATGGCTTTAACAAAACAACAACAAAAACATTTATTCAAGACTTAATAAAAAGTCTTTTGATCTCTATTATTTTTTCTTCAACCCTATATGCTGTTGTAATTTCAATAATTGAACGACTTGGAGATAACTGGTGGATATATGCTTTCGTAGCAGTTTTTTTATTTCAAGCCATAATATTTTATTTATATCCCGTTTTGATTCTTCCACTTTTTAATAAACTAGAGCCAATTACTGATGAGAAATTTAAAGAACCTATTGAGAAACTTCTCAACAAAATTAACTTTAAAGCAAAAGGACTTTTTGTAATGGATGGAAGCTTAAGAAGCTCGCATGGAAATGCATTTTTTACAGGATTTGGAAATAACAAGAGAATAGTTTTTTATGACACATTATTAGAAACCATTACTCCAAAAGAAATGGAGTCAATACTTGGACATGAATTAGGCCATTATAAATTAGGGCACATTAGAAGAACGCTTATAAGTTCCATCTTCTTTGGTTTTCTTGGTTTTTACATTCTAGGCCAGGTTTTTATGGCTGATCAATTCTTTTATGGTCATGGGTTAGATGAAATAACTCTATATTCTAAATTCTTACTATTCTATCTTGTTATCGGCTCATATACTTTTTTTACTAAACCTTTTACCTCCTATATTTCTAGACAAAGAGAATTTGCTGCTGATGATTTTTCAATTGAGTACACAGAAGTTGAAAGTATGATTTCGGGACTTCTTAAGTTGAGTAAGGATAACTCTTCAAACTTAACACCGGATAATCTATATAGCTCTTATTATTATTCACATCCACCAATTGCAGAACGCGTAAAAAGCCTAGAAGGTAAAAAAGATTTAGGGAACACTAAGGACGAATAAAGCCTGAAGAGTTAAAGCTACTGTAATAAATAAAAATATATACTGTGTTTTATCACTCTGTTCATGCCCAAACATCTTTACAGATAAATCATGAGCCAAAACAACACTTAACATGTGGCCTAAAAGAGTAACAACTACCTGTATGATCCATAAAGCAACTGGTGATACAAAATAACTAATTGTTATATCTTCGATACCAAATAAGTTCCAACCCAATCCTATTGGGTCGTTAAGTCTATATAAAAATGTTTGTGACTCAAAAAGTAATAAGCTTATATAGTGTGTCACATGGTAGGCAAAAGCTATTGGAAGCATAGTGTGTCCAAAAGCAAGTGAAGTTTCATTGAGACT
>JGI26247J51722_1000568_pt1 | contig 15400 bp, 16 predicted proteins | sample SaaInlV_100m_DNA_2_FD_51722 | JGI IMG/M metagenome (IMG submission 51722)
CAATAAAATTAGTATTAACTGCTGCCAAAATTAACTCAACACACATCAAAAGCATAATAATATTAGTTCTGTTAATAAAGATTCCAGCTAGACCAATACAAAAAACTATTGAGCTCAGAATTAGGTAATCAGATAGTGCTATCATTTTGACTCCTTGGCTGGCTTTGGCTTAATAGAGGCCATTCTCATTCTATCTTTTGCCTGAACATTAATTTGCTCTGAAATACTTTGCTTTTTACTTCTAGATTCATTTCGATGAACAAGAGTAATCGCTGCAATAATTGCGATTAAAAGAAGTATTGCTGCCAATTCAAAAGGGTACACATAAACCGTATAAAGCTGCTCTGCAATGGCAGTAATGTTGCTATATGAAGCATCATGCTTTTCTGGAACACCCGTCATTGCTAGATCAAACTGACCAGCATTAAGGACTAGCACCATTTGCGCAATCACAATTATAGATACAAAAATTCCCAATGGCAGATAGCGCGTGAACTGGGCACGAAGGGTTGATTTATCGGTATCAAGCATCTTAATAACAAACATGAATAGCACCATAACAGCGCCAACATAAATTAATATAAGTGTGATTGCTAGAAACTCTGCTTCAAGAAGNAACCATAAGCTAGCAGCACTAAAAAAAGTAAGTATTAAGAATAAAGCAGCCTTTGCAGTATTCCTTGATGTAATCATNAATATCGAACTAACGATAAAGAAAAAGGAGAAGACATAAAATAAAATTGATAAAAATTCCATAGCTACCTATTATTTATATTTAGAGTCTTGAAGCTTGGCCTTACTAATCTCTTTTTCATTTTCATCACCGATAGCCAAAAGCCCTTTTTTATCAATAATACTTCCTTCTCTTGACTCAAACGCATAATCAAAAATATGAGTCTCTACTATTGCATCAACAGGGCACGCTTCTTCACAGAAGCCACAAAAAATACATTTAAAAAGATCAATATCATATTGAGTTGTTCGGCGAGTACCATCTTCTCTCATTTCAGAATCAATAGTTATCGCATTTGCTGGACATACTGCCTCACAAAGCTTACAAGCGATACACCTTTCCTCTCCATTTGGGTAGCGACGAAGAGCATGAAGGCCTCTGAATCTGGGTGAAATTGGCGTTCGCTCTTCCGGGAACTGAACCGTAATATTATTATTTACAAATTCTTTACCGGTCACTTTAAGACCAGTTCGTAGCTCGCCTAAACCAAAATCTTTAACTAGTTTTTTAACTTTTTTTATCATATCTTTTTCTCCTTAAAACCAAGGTCCTATATGAAGCTGTGTCATCAATGCAACCACAAAGATCCACACAATCGTTAAGGGTAAGAAAATTTTCCAACATAAACGCATAATCTGATCGTACCTAAACCTTGGAAAGGAAGCACGAATCCAAAAATATAAAAATAAAAAGAAACTCATCTTAAAGAGTAGCCAGAATAAATCAGGAACAAACTCAAACCAACCTTCAAAAAGAGGTATACCTTCGAATGGTGAATGCCATCCGCCAAAAAATAATAATACTGCCAGCATAGCCATAAAAATCATGTTGAAATATTCAGCCATAAAGAACAATGCAAAAGGCATTCCAGAATACTCAACATGCGTGCCACCAACAATTTCCGACTCGCCCTCTACAACATCAAATGGCGCTCTATTTGTTTCAACTAAGGCGCCAATCCAAAAAACAATCATCATTGGGAATAGTGGAATCCAATACCAATTAAGTATTCCTCCAGCTTGTTTTTCTACAACAGTATTTAAATTAACTGAGCTTGCAATCATTACGACAGTTACAAGAACAAATCCAATTACAAGTTCATAAGAAATCAGCAGAGCTGTACTTCTTAAAGCTCCTAGAAGCGGGTACTTAGAGTTAGATGCCCAGCCTGCGAGAACAATTCCGTAAACACCAACTGAACCAATTGCCATAACATACAGCAAGCTCACATCAAGATTAGCAATATAAAAGCCTTCTCCAAATGGAACAACTGCCCAAACTGCTACTGCAGGAACAAAGGCCAATACAGGTGCTAAAAGAAATAGATAAATGTTTGACTTAGTAGGAAAAATTATTTCTTTAAACATCATTTTAAAAACGTCAGCAAATGGTTGTAATAACCCTAATGGTCCCACCCTATTTGGACCAATTCTAAGCTGCATGAAGCCAATAACTTTGCGCTCAGCATAAGTCATGTATGCCATCGCAATTATTAATGGAAATATTAGAGCAAGGCCCTTGATTAAGATAATTATTACGTCCGCAAGCCCACCATCAAACCAAGGAATTAAATTATGGATACTGTCTACTAATGATTGCCACATAGTCAATACCTCCTATCCCTTTCTCGATTGATAAGTATGAACAAAGACACATCCCTCAGCAACAGTATCATTAATAGAAACTGGAACTCCATGAAACAAATCACCGCCTGAAAGCTTCAACTCTTTGGCCGTTGCTAAAGAAATAAATGCAGTATTCATTTTTCCAATTTGTGTTTCTTGGAGAGATTTTGCTTTGCGAGTTACTCCATCGACCGCATAAGGCGAGTACTGCCAATGAATTGCAATCTTAGAATCATTAGCTACTTTAGCATTCATCTTAATTAGATCATTATTTTCAATTGAAGTAATAGCAAGTGCATCATCAGTTACTTGAGTTGAATCGGTATATTCAAAACCTTTGAACTCAAATAAATCTGCAAGAACTTTAATAATTTTCCAACCTGGTTTAGAGTCACCTGGACCTTTAACTGAGGCGCTAAATGATTGAGCAGTGCCATCAAAATTTATATGCGTACCTGAACTTTCATAAAAGCTAGCTAGCGGTAATATTACATCTGAGTTTATTTGAGAGGTCTCATCTTCAAAACTATTAAGTGAAACAACAAAGACATCATCTTTATTAAAAGTATCAGCAGCTAATTTTGGGTTAATAAAGTCATAGTTAAAATCAACGTCCATCAATAAAAATGCTTTAGTATTTTCAGAAAGCATTGAGGTTGCATTTTTTCCTTTATTAGAAGGCTTAAACCCAACTTTTTCAGCAGATAATGAGTTTCCACTATGGCTTAAGTTGGCAATTTTTGCATTAGCAAGCGTTGCAATTTCAGAAATAATATTCATAATATCTGAAGAAGATATATTGCTTTTTACGTGCTCCCCTATAATAATCACTGGCCTTTCTGCAGTAATTAAATCATCTGCAATTTTATTTTGACTATCATCAACTTTGATCTTAGATAAGTGCTTTGGAGCAGTGGTCTTAGTTTTGTCATGAAGAGACTTGAGGACAGACTGAAGCATTAATACAGTTTTTTGTGGAGAAGATAAAACTTCCAAATTAGTCCGATAGTTAAAGTCAAACTTTTTATTATTAATGGTATTAACTGAGGCGCCATTTAAAGCTGCCTTTCTAATACGATGATTGATCATTGGCTGCTCTAATCGAAGGTATGAATTAACAATTAAAGCGTGATCTATTGATTCCATTTCAGATAAAGTAATAGTTGAAAGCATGGAATTTCCAATGCTTAAGTCTGCTTTATCTAAACGATAATCAATATTTTCTGAGCCAAAACTACGAGCTAATTTTTGCATCAAATAGTATTCTTCAAGTGTTGAGTTATTTGAAGCTAATACGCCCAATTGATTTGGAGTTTGTGCATTTTTTTTCAGGCCACTAATCGCAAAATCAAGAGCAACCTCCCAACTGGCTTCCTGCCATTCGTTATTCTTTTTAATTTTAGGGTATAGTGCTCGGCTTTCATGATTTAGTCCTTCGTATGAAAAGCGATCACGATCAGAAATCCAAGTTTCATTTACTAATTCATTATCTCTTGCAACAACTCTTTTAACTTTACCTCTATAGGTTTGAGTATAAATATTTGACCCTATCAAGTCATGCCTTGCAATCGTTTCCACGGCATTCATTTGCCAGGTTCTGGCTTCATACCTAAATGGTTTTGAAGTTAGAGCGCCAACTGGGCAAACGTCAATCATGTTGCCAGAAAGCTCTGACTGAATGCCTTCAGTTAAAAATGGCTCGATTTTTACATCTTCACCCCTTCCAGTTCCGCCCATTTCAACTATACCTGCAACTTCTGCACCAAAACGAACGCAACGAGTACAGTGAATGCAACGAGTCATGTCAGTTTGAATTAATGCACCAATACCTTTGTCCGCAACTATTCGTTTTCCTAAGTTAAATTTGGAAACATCTGTCCCATACTCCATTGCCACATCTTGAAGTTCGCACTCACCACCTTGGTCACATATTGGACAGTCAAGAGGATGATTAATTAGTAAGAATTCCATCACCGCTTTTTGAGCAGTCTTAGCTTTATCATTTCTAGTATGAATTTTCATACCGTTTCCAACAGGTGTAGAGCAAGCTGGCTGAGCTTTTGGAACTCCCTCAACATCAACTAAACACATCCTGCAGTTTGCTGCAACTGATAGCTTTTTATGGTAGCAAAAACGAGGCACATCAATACCTTCTCTATCTGCAATAGAAATAATAGAGTCGCCTTGATTAGCAAAAACTAATTTGCCATCAATTTCAAATTCAATTTCAGACAATTGCCTCTTCCTCAATTAAATGATGCTCACTTTCTACAATACTTCTACCATGCTTAATATAGTATTCAAACTCATGTCTAAAATGTCTTATAAAGCTCTCAACTGGCGTTGCCGCTGCGTCACCAAGGGCGCAAATAGTGTTGCCACTTATTTTCTCTCCAACTGAAACAAGTAAATCTAAATCTTCATTTTTTCCATTACCATCTAAAATGCGTTGCAATACTCTATAGAGCCAACCCGTACCTTCACGACAAGGAGTGCACTGTCCACAAGACTCATCATAATAAAAGTGAGCTAATCGTGTTAGAGTTTTAACCATGCATGTAGTGTCATCCATTATGATTACTGAGCCTGCACCAAGCATTGAGCCGGCATTTGCAATACTGTCATAATCCATTGTCATATTCATTGCAGTATCTGCTGACAAAAGTGGAGTCGACGAGCCACCTGGAATAACTGCTTTGAGAGTTCTTCCTTCTTTAAGGCCACCAGCTAACTCTAACAGCTTACTAAAAGGGGTACCCATTGGAACTTCAAAATTAGCAGGATTCTTTACATTACCTGTAACTGAAAAACATTTGGTACCGCCCGAATTTTCAACACCAAGATCTGCAAACCACTTGCCACCTTTTGACAGAATATCTGGTACATTGGCAAATGTCTCAGTATTATTAATGGTTGTTGGTTTTCCAAATAATCCTACATTTGCTGGAAAAGGAGGCTTAAATCTTGGCTGACCTTTTTTGCCTTCAAGAGACTCTAATAATGCGGTTTCTTCTCCGCATATATAAGCTCCAGCCCCTAAATGAGTATATAAATCAAAACTAACCGCACTCCCCTGAATACTCTTACCAAGTAACCCTGCATCATAAGCATCTTTTAAAGCTTCTTCAAAACGGTAATAGGGCTCCATGAACTCGCCACGAATATAATTATAGCCAACAGTTGCATTCATTACGAAGCCTGCAATAGCCATTCCCTCAATTACAGCATGAGGATTGTATCTAAGAATATCTCGATCATGACAAGTGCCCGGCTCACCTTCATCAGAATTACAAACTACATATTTTTGTCCTTCTTGATTGCGAGGCATAAAACTCCACTTCAAGCCAGTTGGAAAACCTGCCCCACCTCGTCCTCTTAACCCTGATGTTTTTAATTCAGCAAGAATATCCTCAGGAGTTAACTCTCCATTAAGAATTTTTCTCCAAACTTTGTAACCACCTGTTGATTCATAGGTTGCAAAACTGGCAGGATTTTCTTTATCTAAGTTTTTAAAGCAGACTTCATTCATTTTAAATTATCCAAAATATTATCTAATTTACTCGGCGTTAAATGTTCATGGTATTGATCACCAATCTGACACATTGGACCACCAACGCAGGCCCCCAAACACTCAACCTTCTTTACACTTACTAAACCATCTTTGCTAATCTCGCCTGTCTTTACTTGCAACTTTTCTTCTAGATATGAAATCAAGTCATCCGAGCCATTAAGCATGCAAGAAATATTGTGACAGAATCTAATAATGTGCTTGCCGACTGGTTTATGGTTATAGTTCTCATAAAAAGTTGCAACCTCTTGGACGCTAATGGATGGCATTTGAAGGTGATCAGCAACCTCTTGCATTAATTCGCCCGTCAAGCTCCCATTATTTTCATTCTGAACAATTGTTAGTGCCTGCATTACGGCTGAACTTTGTCTTCCCTCTGGATATTTTGTTACCCAAAAATCAATTTCTTTTTTTGCTTGATCAGAAATCATCTATCAACCTCTCCAAAAACAATATCTTGAGAACCAATAATGGTCACTACATCTGAAAGCATATGGCCCTTTGACATCTCGTCCATTGATGCAAGATGAGGAAATCCAGGTGCTCTAATTTTTACTCTGTACGGCTTATTGGCTCCATCTGAAACTAGATAAACTCCAAACTCACCTTTGGGCGCTTCAACCGCAGTGTAACTCTCACCTTCGGGAATACAAAACCCTTCAGTAAATAATTTAAAGTGATGGATCAATGACTCCATATCATCCTTCATAGCTTCACGGTTTGGAGGAGTAACTTTATGATCATCTGACATTACAGGTCCAGGGTTAGCTTTAAGCCATGCAACGCATTGATTTATAATTCTAGTTGATTGGCGCATCTCTTCCATTCGCACAAGGTATCGATCATAGCAATCACCAGTTACGCCAACTGGAACATCAAATTCTAATTTTTCATAAACTGAATAGGGCTCATTTTTTCTAATATCCCACTCAACCCCAGAGCCTCTTAGCATTGCTCCAGTAAATCCAAGTTGTTTTGCACGCGCAGCAGATACAATAGCAATGTTTACAAGCCTCTGCTTCCAAATCCTGTTATCAGTCAATAAATCAGAGTATTGCTTAATACTTTTTGGAAAATTAATCGCAAAATCTTCAATAAAGTCAAGTAACGAGCCTTGACGATTTCTATTAATCTCTTCAAGCTTTTTATCACTTCTTAACTTAGACTTTAGATATTGAGGCATCTTGTCTGGTAAGTCTCTATAGACTCCACCTGGTCTATAGTAAGTTGCGTGCATTCTTGAGCCACTTACTGCTTCATAACAATCAATTAGAGCCTCTCGCTCTCGAAAAGCGTACAAGAAAACACTCATAGCGCCGACATCTAGTGCGTGTGTTCCAATCCACATTAGGTGGTTCATGATTCGGGTAATTTCATCAAACATGACCCTTATATACTCAGCTCGCTCTGGAATTTTAAGGCCCAACATCTTTTCTATACCCATAACATAGGCATGCTCATTGCACATCATAGAGACGTAATCAAGGCGATCCATATATCCAATAGACTGGTTATAAGGCTTAGACTCTGCTAGTTTCTCGGTGCCTCTATGAAGAAGTCCAATATGAGGATCAGCACGTTCTACAACCTCACCATCGAGCTCAAGAATTAACCTAAGAACTCCATGAGCAGCAGGGTGCTGGGGTCCAAAATTAAGCGTGTAGTTTTTCATCTCAGACATAGTTATTTCCTTATGACTCGAGGGACATTTATATTTGGCTCAATACTTACTGGCTCATAAACTACCCTGCCTAGCTCCTCGTCATATCTCATCTCAACTTCACCAATCATTGGAAAATCTTTTCTTAGAGGGTGGCCAACAAAGCCATAGTCTGTCAGTATTCTTCTCAAATCATTATGGTTTTCAAACAAGATTCCAAACAAATCAAATGCTTCCCTTTCATACCAGTCCGCACAATTCCAAATTTTCGTTACAGATTTAATCATTAAGTTTTCTGAAGAGAGAACTGCTTTGACTCTTAACCTCTGATTGTCTGAGACTGAAAGAAGATGGTAAACAACTCCGAAACGTTGGTCCTTTTTATTTGATGATTTTTGTGCTTGACGCGCTCTTCCNAAACCTGAAGAGCTGGCATTTCCATTCCAATCTGACTCACCATAAGTCAAGTAGTCAATTCCNCAAAGATCAATCAAAATATCAAAATTAAAATCATCTCGTAATTGCGTGCAAACCTCAATTACATCATCACTATTAATAACAAGCGTTAACTCGTCAAAAGACTCGCTTANATTTTTTTTACCAAAAGCTTTTGCTAAATTTTTCTTAAACTCTTTCATAACTTAAGTGCGAGCAATCGTGTTGGTTCTTCGAATTTTATCTTGGAGCTGAAGAATTCCATAGAGAAGAGCTTCGGCAGTTGGTGGGCATCCAGGAACGTAAACGTCAACAGGTACAATGCGATCACAGCCTCTAACAACAGCATAAGAATAATGATAATAGCCGCCACCATTTGCACAAGAGCCCATTGAAAGAACATATTTTGGATCCGGCATTTGATCATAAACTTTACGCAATGCTGGCGCCATCTTATTGGTTAGAGTTCCAGCAACAATCATTAGGTCAGACTGGCGAGGAGTTGGACGAAAAACAATCCCAAAACGATCAAGATCATAACGAGCTGAACCCGCTTCCATCATTTCAACTGCGCAGCATGCAAGACCAAAGGTCATTGGCCATAGCGATCCAGTCCTTGCCCAATTAATAACCTTATCAAGTGATGTAGTAACAAAGCCTTCCTTCATTAAACCTTCAATAGCCATATTTAATCCTCATTATTCCCACTCTAATGCGCCTTTTTTCCATTCAAAAATAAAACCAACTACGAGTAGTAGTAAGAAAATAGACATAGCCACAAATCCAAACCATCCAAGTTTTGCCTGGACTACTGCCCAAGGAATGAAAAANGCAACTTCTAAATCAAAAAGAACAAACAAAATAGCAACAAGATAGTAGCGGATATTAAAGTGCATCCGCGAGTCATCAAATGCAGGGAATCCACACTCAAACTGTGAGTTTTTTTCCTCGCCAGGATTGCTTGGACCGAGAAGATAACCAACCAACGTAAGCCCTACTCCAAAGGCTATTCCAAGGAATATAAATACGATAATTGGCAAATAATTTTCGAGCATTGTTTATCCTAAATTAAACAACGAGATATTATAACAAGATTATTGGAAAACAGCTAGTTATTAGCCTTCAAATAATTGCAAAAAAGACAACAAACTATAGCTGTGTTCCACCAACAGTTAACATATCGATTTTTAAGCTAGGCTGCCCTACACCACTGGAACACTTTGACCATCTTTTCCACAAACACCAACCCCTGGATCAAGTTTTAAATCATCGCCAACCATAGAAATTTGATGAAGAACCTCATCTCCAGCACCAATAAGAGTGGCTCCTTTTATAGGGGTTGTTATTTTTCCATTTTTTATTAGATAAGCTTCATTAGCTGAAAAAACAAATTTTCCAGAAGTAATGTCAACCTGCCCACCATCAAAATTCTTCGCATAAATCCCACTCTCAACCGATGAAACCATATCCTCAAAATGGTCTTTTCCATTTAACATGTAGGTATTAGTCATTCTTGGCATTGGAATATGAGCGTAAGATTCTCGCCTCCCATTCCCAGTACTAGGCTTATTCATTAGTCGACCATTCATCTTATCCATCATGTAGCCCTTTAATATTCCATTCTCTATCAGTGTTGTCTCTTGAGTTGGCGTTCCTTCGTCATCAATTGTAAGACTTCCACGACGATTAGCAATTGTTCCATTGTCTACAATAGTGCATTTATCACTTGCAATTTTTTCACCAATTTTCCCACTAAAAACAGAGCTACCCTTTCGATTAAAGTCACCTTCTAGGCCATGCCCAATTGCTTCATGTAATAGGACGCCAGGCCATCCAGAGCCTAAAATAACAGGCATCTTTCCAGCTGGCGCATCTTTAGATTCAAGCGCGACAAAAGCCAAACGAAGGGCTTCTTTAGTGTATGTTTCAGCAAGCGAATTGCTTGCAAAGTAGCCATAATCATAGCGGCCTCCACCCCCACTTGAGGCCTGCTCTATCCTTCCATTATGTTCTACAATAACCGTTACGCTTACTCTGACCATTGGCCTACAATCTATTTGGTAAACGCCATCTGTTGAAGCAATTAATACCTCTGTATAGGCTCCAGAGAGAGAAGCGCTAACCTGGACAACCTTTGGCTCCTTTCTTGCAATCGAGTTAATTTCTCTAAGTAATTCAACTTTTTGTTTGGAAGTCAAACTATCAAGTGGACTTAAAGCGGCATATTTAGAAGGATAATTATTAGTCTTTAGAATCTCTGGCTCTTTGTTAGGCTTACCATTAGATATACCTTTTGCAAAATCTACAGCCCCTTTAATAGCTTTAATATTAAGATCATCAGAATAAGAAAAGCCAGTTTTATCGCCTGAAACACATCGAGCACCAACGCCATGACTGATGTTATATGAGCCGTCTTTTACTATCCCTTCATCGAGAACCCATGACTCTGCAACCGAGTGTTGAAAATATAAATCAGAATATTCCGCTCCAGTCTCAGATAAAGAAGTAAGGAAATTAAATACCTCATCCTCTTTAATCTTGTGTTCACTGAGTAATTGCTTAATCATAAAACTTTAACTCCATCTAATTTTTCAATAATTGGCTCAGACCACGGGCCCGAAATCATAAAAGTAATTTCAACAACATTATCTAATAAACCACCAATAACTTCACCACCAAAAAGCATTTTGTCTGCGGCCCAAATTCCAAGTCCAGCCAAGCCACCTCCAGCTAAATAGGTAGCAAGTGGAATCGTATCAACATTGAAGGTTGCACATTTGCTGCTAGATTATAGTCTCTTTTAATTAGGTCAACAGAGCCAGTAAGTTCTATATCACTCTCGTCACTTTCAACTAGAAAATAATCCACCTTAGCAACTCCATTACTAAATAATAACTTTGCATTTATTTGATCGTATACATAACCCTGCTCTCTTAACTCCCCTCTTGTAAGTCTTAATCTATTTGCAATAGACTCTAGATTGATATATGAAAGGAGCTTGAAAAGGTTTGGATCTTGATTAGTAAAGACTCCTTTTTCAACATCCGCTTTCATAAAGCCGCTAACCTTTTTTGTAGTAATTTGCCATGGCTCACAGTCGCAATATAGTCTCAAATCGACATTAAAACTCCCTCCAACAACTGGCTCATCAACTCCAAATTTAGTTAAAAAGTTTGACAAGTTATCGTTTGAAGCTTTTGCTCTAAGTAAAGTCTTACCATTAAGCCAATTTCCATTAAAAATTAAATCTTCATTACTAAGGCCAATATTTTCAAAAATCAGATTTTTAATTTGCATCACATTTTCTTTATTAACTAAATTAACCTGAAGATTGGGGATAGTTTTGCCATTAAATTTCGCATTTTTGGAGGATAAATGAAAACTAGGAAACATATTGGGTGTTAACTTCCATATGTCTATATTCTCAAAGCTTTCAATATTCAAATCTTGCAACTGAACAGAGTAATTACCATTTTTATCAACTGTTAAGCTAATATTAGCTTGTAAGCTATCTGATTCAAGGACGCTATCCCATTGATTAGTAAGATTTTTGGTGACATAAAAGTTAATTTTGCTATCCAAGTGACTTAACTTAACTCTAAAGTTGTTTTTTTGATCATTCAACCACTCTTTAGGGTTAAGGGATATCTGAAAAATCTCACCACCTATTAACCCCTTTCCTTTGGTTCTTATTAATCCATCACTAAAAGAAAGTTGCGAACTAAATTCATCAACTTTTAATTTTCCAGTAAGAAGAGTTAATGAATTTTCAGATACAAACATATCAAAAGCAATTTTAGTTTTTTGACCGCTAATTTTTTGAAGTGGTACCACTAAATTAACATTACCCCACAACTTACCATCAAGCTCAAACTCATCAAAATAACTTTTAATTTTTACAGAAACTGGGGACTGAGTTATAAATTCAGCAATTTTCTTACTTTGTGAGTTAAATCTCCCATTTAATGACATCACAGCATTAGGCTGATTAAAATCCCTTGTAGTGATGCTAAGGTAACTTAAATCAATACCGTCTATGCTTGCTTTATTTCCAACTATCTTTAAATAATCATTGGAAAAAGTAACTTTTGCATCTAACTCATCGATATCAGGCCAATCAGAATTAACGCTTATTTTAGCTCCCATAAGATTTGCAGAAAATTTTGTATTTGGTGAATCAAGGTCACCCGACATATTAAAACGAGTTGTCAGCTTAATATCAGTCAAAATACCTTCAGTTAAAACATCATTTATCCATCGAGCGCCCTCCGTATTAGCAAGAATATCAGGTATATTTTGATTAATTTTTGAAACCTCAATCTGATCAATATAACTCTCAAACTCAAGATACACTTTGTCTTGTTGAGTAAAAATTTTAAGCTGAGCTGAGAGACTAAAATCCTCATTTTTTAGTGAAAAAGGAATAATAGCAATTCTATCCTCTCTTGCTCTTGAAACATCAATAGTGCTACTTATACTAACTGCACTTCCAAGCTTAGGAACTTGGGAGCTGCTAAAAATAGACTGGTCTCTCATTGACAAACTTACCTTTCGCTTATCTCTAGTTATTTCTATAGGCGCTAATTCAACTGACTGATCTCCGATTAACTTTGTTCGATTGATAGAAAGAGATTTAAGGGCCAAAAGACCAGACAATCCAAGGCTAGATAGGACTGAATCTGTATTTATAATCGAAACATACTCATCTATTGAAGAGGTGTCAATTAATAATTCATTCACATCAATATGGCCAGGTATTTCAATTCCTCTGTATAGAGCAATTAAATTAGCGTCCCATCTCAAAACATCTATTGAAGCAATCGGTTCAAGTCCTTTCGCGCTAATTTCAACATTTCTAACTGCCAATACAAGCTCATTATCTTGGAATTCTAGAGAAATTTTATCGATACCAACGCTCAACCCAGTCACTTGAGAGAGGCGATCTTCAATTGATCCTTTAATCGTCTGAGGGAACAATATAAAAAAAGCAACAACAACCAATAAAGCCAAAGCAATAAATGTAGCTAGCCATGTGCTAATCTTTAAAACATTAAAGCTTCTTAATAGAGTTTTTTTAAGCATATTTTTATTGCATTAAACTGCAAGTTATTATAACCAAATGTATAATATTCCGGAATTTAATATAATCTAAGGAAAGGCGCAATGAGTCAGGGTTCTAAAGGTTCTACAAAACTAATGATTATCGTTTGGGTGCTTGCCATGCTTTTTATTGGCTACAAAGCTCTCAACTCATCAAGCGAAGAGGCATCTAATAGTGATGTAATGATTGATAGCGCCTTACTTGAAAGAATAAAGCCTTTAGGTGAAGTTCGGATTGATAGTAGCATTGTTGTTGCCACATCTGAAAGCTCAGAAAAAGCTGAGCGCTCTGGAGAAGAAATATATAGTGCTAACTGCCAAGGCTGTCATAGCTCTGGAGTAATGGGTTCACCTAAGTATGCCTCTTTGGAAGACTGGGCTCCAAGAATTGATTTAGGTCTTGAAAAACTTACTTTATCTGCTATTGCAGGAAAGGGTGGCATGCCTGCAAGAGGAACTTGTATGGATTGCTCAGATAACGAAATAAAACTAACCGTTCAGTATATGCTTGATAGCCTAAAGTAAAGTACTATGATTCAAACTTAGGAGTTTAGGGCCTGGAAGACGCCTAGACTCCTATTTTTTTCAACATCACTCCAGGGTAAAACCCTTCCATTCATTGCAACATAAACGCCATGTTCAAGCAACTGAAGAGACCCTAAAGCACACCCAAAATTAAATAGGGCATCTGAGTTATTCACCGCATAAGGAACCATCGATCCAAATAAAATAACTGTTTTGTCAATTAATGCCTCCCCTAAAAGTTTTGCTGTGTCACACATGGTATCAGTTCCATGAGTAATTAAAACAAATTTTTCTTCACAACTAACGCACCTATCTATTATTAGATCTCGATCTGCATCAACCATATCTAAGCTATCAATTAGAAGAACTTGTTCAAGAGTCAAGTCCACTTCAATTCTTGATCTAGAAATCATTTCTGGAAAGTGTGTTTTATCAAACTCAAGTTCACCATTTGACTGGTTATAAACCTTATCAATTGTTCCGCCCGTAATAAGTAGTCTTACTTTCATATCATTTTCATCCTGAAAAACATATTAATAATTAGCTTCTTGGTCCAAAAATATCCGTTCCAACTCGGACAAAGGTTGCGCCATTTTTTATTGCAAGCTCTAAGTCTGAGGACATGCCCATCGAAAGTGAGTCAAGAAAAGGGTATTTTGATATTAAATTTGCCATCTCTTTAAAACTCCTGGCCGAGTTTTCTGAATTTGGAATACACATAAAGCCTCTCAAAGATATATTAGGTAGAACACTCACTTCTGAAATAATCTCATTTACATCTTTAAGAAGTAAGCCAGACTTAGTCTTTTCCTCATCAATGTTTATCTGAATAAGAATGTTGAGCTTTCCTAGGCTAGGGTCTCTTTGGTCACTGAGTCTTTTTGCAATTTTAAGCCTATCAACGCTGTGGACCCAATCAAAGTTTTCTGCTATTGCGGCTGTTTTATTTGATTGAATTGGGCCAATAAAATGCCAAATTAGTTTACTTTCTTTAAAAAAAGAAATTTTATCGAGGGATTCTTGTAAATAGTTTTCCCCAAAATGAACTTGGCCANCATTTACAGCCTCTTGGATTTCAGAAGTAGATCGAGTTTTGCTAACTGCAATTAACTGAACTTCATGACTGCATGCTATTGAATCTATGCGTGAAGTTACTCGTTTTAAATTATCAGCAATCATTAAAAAACTGTCTGCGCTTCAAAAACTGGGCCGTCAACGCACACTCTTTTCATTGCTGGGCCACTCTCAGTTTGGACCTCTACAACGCATCCAGCACAGCCACCAACAGCACAAGCCATATACTCTTCGAGTGAAACCTGGCAAGGCAAGTTGAAGTCTTTAGCTAATTTAGAGACAGCTTCAAGCATAGGGTGAGGCCCGCACGAAAAAATTTCAACATTTAATAAATCATCTTTGGATAAACTGTCTAAATATTCTTTTGCTAAACCAGTCACATAACCCTCATATACCCCTTCAAAGTTTTGTAGACTTGTTAGCCCACCTTGGACACCCCACTCTTCCAGTAGAGGCATAGTATGAATTTTTGAAGAATAAAACCCGCCTAAACTACTTATGACAGTTTCAAAAGGAAATGGCACTTCAGAGCCTAAGATAACGTATGGATTAAAGTAATCGTTATCTTTTATATTTTGAGCAATTGCAATAATTGGAGGCATTCCAACGCCACCACCTATTAAAAGTGGAATTTTTTTATCAGTCATTTTAAAACCGTTACCAATAGGCCCAATAACCGA
>JGI26247J51722_1000598_pt1 | contig 14997 bp, 11 predicted proteins | sample SaaInlV_100m_DNA_2_FD_51722 | JGI IMG/M metagenome (IMG submission 51722)
TTAAAAACCATTCATCCAAATGCAGTGCTTACTTCTAAGATAGGGACAAAGGTTATAGATGCAAAAATTGCTGAAAAAGTTTGGGGCTTCTTCTCGATTTATGTTTTTATTTTTATGTTTTTATTGATGGCGATGCTTGGAACTGGGTTAGATTTTGAAACGGCTTTTTCAGCTGTTGGAGCATGCTTAAATAATCTTGGTCCCGGACTTGGNGAGGTTTCCAGTAATTATACAAATGTTAGTGATGTTGGAAAATTAATTTTATGCTTTGCGATGATTTTAGGCAGGCTGGAAATTTTTACTCTTCTTGTGTTATTCACCCCTGCTTTTTGGCGAAGCTAAGATTTATAAATATCTCTTGGTTCTTTNGATAGCTTTCTAAATTTTTTATATTCCCATGAATATTCTGCTGGAGATTTTCGTATCTCTATTTCCATCTCTTTATTCATAATATCAATTCCATTTTCTAAATAGATTTCTTTATCTGGTTTTTTAAAGCTCATNACATGTCCTAGATCTTTTTTATATGAAAGATAAGAAAGTAAAATAGTTTTTTTAGATTTACTGGCGAGCCTTGGTGCCAACGAAAATGAATAGCACTCATGACCAAAAAAAATAGAGTAGCTGCCTAAGCCGTCTGCAGGAACTTGATCAGACGCCATGCATGTCATTTGATTGTTTTCGAGCGCACTCANAATAGATTTAACTCCACCAATTCCTGTTTCAACCATTTTGCAGTTGCCCTCTTCCCTAAACTTTTTTACAAAATTATTAATGGGTTTAATTTTTATTTTTTTATAAAGGGAAGTGTGTTCTCTTTGNGAGCTAATCCATCTAAGCATGAAATCAATGCTTCTGTTGTGAAGCGCAAAAACTATTAAGCCATCTAATCCTTTGTCTGAATTAAACAAAAATCTATTATTTATTTTTTTTGTATGTGAAATAATCTTTTTGTCAGATCTGGACCATGTATATAAAGTTTCATAGAAACTTTTGAATGTTTCTTTATAGCTTTCTTTTGCCAAATCATTAAGCTCTTGCTCGTTAAGTTCTGGAAAAGCTANTGAGAGATTCTTTTTAGTCACTTGAAAGCCTGAAAGAAAACTTAAGCCGCTAATTGGGATAATTTTAAAAGCTTGATCCCATATCAAAAAAGCCAGTTTTATGGGATAAAGCGACAAAATATAGAAAATTATTTTCATTTTTAAGTTTTTTCTTAATTATCATCCTTTAATTATGTATTTTATAGCTTTATCTTTAGAGAGTTGCGCAAAAGCTCTATAGATATAATTAAAAAAACTGCATAATGTAAGCTTCTAACTATATNAATCATAGAGAATTATTTTGACAGCGAAAACCATGGAAGAGCTAGTAGCTCTTTGTAAAAGAAGGGGGTTTATATTCCAATCCAATGAGATCTATGGTGGTTTGCAAGGTCTTTATGACTATGGTCCTCTTGGCGTAGAGCTTAAAAATAACTTGAAGCAGGCTTGGTGGGGGGCAATGGTGTTTGATAGGGATGATGTGGAAGGTTTAGATGCATCGATCCTAACCAAACCAAGTGTTTTAAAATTTTCTGGTCATGAAGAGACCTTTACCGATCCGTTGGTTGATTGCAGGGAATGTAAGTCACGTTGGCGTGCAGACCAGCTTAAATCGNATAATTGTCCTTCATGTGGATCTAAAGATCTAACTGAGCCCAGACCATTTAATCTGATGTTTAAGACCTCTGTTGGTCCTGTTGAAGATAAAGATTCTTTTGCGTATTTAAGACCAGAAACTGCTCAACATATATTTACTAACTTCAAGAATGTTGTAGATTCAACCTCTAAGCAGCTGCCTTTTGGAATCGCTCAAATTGGTAAAGCTTTTAGAAATGAGATAACACCAAGGAACTTTGTGTTTAGAGTTAGAGAGTTTGAACAAATGGAGCTTGAATTTTTTGTGAAACCGGGCACTGATGAGCAGTGGCATAAGACATGGGTTGACTCGCGATTAAAGTGGTGGGATGAACAGGGTATTAACACTGATAGTTTAGAACTTTACCATGTACCAAGTGATGAATTAGCTCACTATTCAAAGGCAACGGTGGATATCATGTATAAGTTTCCTCATGGGTTAGAAGAGCTTGAGGGCATTGCCAACAGAACTGATTTTGATCTTGGATCACACAGCAAAAATCAAAGTGACTTGGATATTCGCTCGAAGGTCATGGAAAATAATGAGTCCAACGCAAGGCTTGCTGTTCAAGACCAAGAATCTAAAAAATGGACAGTTCCATATGTTATAGAGCCTTCTGCTGGAGTTGATAGAGGTGTTTTGGCTGTGTTAAATGAAGCCTACAAAGTAGAGGAGCTTGAGGATGGTAAAACTAGAACCGTTCTAGCCCTGAAACCACATTTATCTCCAATCAAAGCAGCTGTAATACCCTTAAAGAAGAATCATCCTGGCCTTGTTGAGATTGCCTCTCAAATTAAAAAAGATCTTCAAAAGCTCAGGCTTGGTAGAGTTCTACTCGAAAATACAGGGAATATCGGAAAAAGCTACAGAAGACATGATGAAATAGGCACTCCATTATGTATAACAGTAGATTTTGATTCGCTAGATGATGGCTCAGTTACCTTAAGAGATAGAGACTCTATGGAGCAAAATAGAGTAGAGATTACAAAACTTGGAAAGTTTTTAGAGGATTTAATAATTAAGTAGACATATGTCGATAAAGGGATTTTAATAATTACTACTTTAATATTTTACATATTATTTTTTTTCAGCCTTATTCTGGTCTCCATAACAATAATTATCTCTTCTTTTTTTTTATCTACCAAAACTTGTCAGTATATTGGCAAAATCTGGATACTATTTATTCTTGATGCATTAAATTTTTTATGTGGTATCAGCTGGAGCATAGAAGGCGAAGAAAACATACCAAAAACACCATTTGTTATGGTGTCAAACCACCAAGGCCCTTGGGAATCATTGTTTCTTCAAACATTATTTTTGCCTACGAGCAGCATAATTAAAAAAGAAATTCTTTTAATTCCTTTTTTTGGTTGGGCAATTTCTAGATTAAGGCCAATATCTATTGATAGAAAGTTAAAAATTGGAAGCTTAAAAAAAGTTATAAATGAAGGCAATGAAAGAATTATGAGCGGTTTTTCAGTTTTGGTATTTCCTGAAGGAACAAGAAGGAAGCCTGAGGATGGAATTGGCAACTTTGGAACTAGTTGCGGGGTCTTAGCTGCTGGTCAATCTGTTCCAATAATTCCAATATGTCACAATTCAGGAAAATATTGGATGAACCGATCTTTTAAAAAAAAGCCTGGCAATATAATGGTTAAGATTGGTGAGCCAATCCTTGGCTTAGACCCAAAGGCATTAACCAGTGAATCATACCTTTGGATTAAGAAAGTTTATTCTGAATTAGATTAAATATCTAAGTTCGCAACTGAAAGGGCGTTTGTTTCTATGAACTCTCTTCTTGGCTCAACATCATCACCCATCAACGTTTCAAACATATCTGTAGCTTCTTGGGCATCAGCAATTTCTACCCTCATCATCCTTCTGTTTTCTGGGTCCATTGTTGTATCCCAAAGCTGGTCTGGATTCATCTCTCCTAGACCTTTGTACCTTTGAACATCTATTCCTTTTGAACCCGCTTTTGAAAACTNTTTAATGGCTTGGTCTTTTTCACCTTCATCAGAAGCATACACAAAAGACTTTCCTTTTGAGATTTTGTATAAAGGAGGCATTGCAATATAGACATGCCCTCTTTCTAATATTTCAAAATATTGTTGGTAAAAGAAAGTTAGTAGTAGAGTTCGAATATGAGACCCATCTACATCTGCGTCAGTCATAATTATAATTCTATGATACCGCAGCTTATCGATATCAAAATCTTCTGTTCCTATGCCACACCCAAGAGCTTTAACGAGGGTACCAATTTCTGCAGAGGATAGCACCTTATCTATTCTTGCTTTTTGCACATTCAAGATCTTACCCTTGAGCGGCAAAATTGCTTGATATTTTCTGTTTCTTCCTTGTTTTGCAGACCCGCCAGCAGAGTCTCCCTCAACTAAATATATTTCAGAAAGAGCTGGATCTTTTTCCTGACAGTCAGCAAGTTTNCCTGGTAANCCAGCTAANTCTAAAACGCCCTTACGTCTCGTCATTTCCCTTGCTTTTCTGGCTGCCTCACGNGCTAACGCTGCCTCAGAAACTTTAGCTAAGATTGCCATGGCTTCTTTTGGGTTTTCCAATAAAAATTCTTTTAGCCCTTTACTTAAAACAGTACTAACGATTCCCTCAACTTCTGAAGAAACAAGNTTTTCTTTTGTCTGAGATGAGAATTTAGGGTCAGGTACCTTAACGGAAATTACTGCAATCAAGCCCTCTCTGACATCCTCTCCCAATAACTCAACTGGTGAGTTTTTGCTNAGCTCTTCTTTTTTAACAAAAGCTTTTAGAACCCTTGTAAGACTTGATCTAAAGCCAGATAAATGTGTGCCTCCGTCCTTTTGAGGTATGTTATTTGTGTAGCACAAAACGCTTTCGTTGTATGAATCATTCCACTGCATAGCAACTTCTACCGTTATTCCATCCTGGCCACCATCACAATGTACTGTTTGAGATAAGGCTGTTCTTTTGCCCCGAAGGAAATCAACATAACTTGCGACCCCACCTTGGTTTTTAAATTTTTTAGATTTTCCAGTTCTAGCATCTGTAACCTCAATGCTTACCCCNGCATTTAAAAAAGAAAGCTCTTGAACCCTTTTGTTAACCCTGTCTGTCTCGAAGTTAATTGATGTAAAAATTTTATCTGATGCTGTAAATGTAATCTCTGTGCCTGTTTCTTTTGANGCTTTNATTTTTTTAAGTTTTGTTGTTGATTTCCCTTCNCTATATTTTTGCTGATACATGCCACCATCTCTGCAAATAGTTAGTGTGAGCTCCTTTGATAGGGCATTTACAACCGAAACACCAACGCCGTGGAGCCCGCCAGAAACCTTATATGAGTTATCATCAAACTTTCCACCTGAGTGAAGTGTTGTCATTATAAGCTCGGCGGCAGGAACACCCTCGCCTTTATGAACATCAACAGGAATGCCTCTTCCATTATCCTTAACAGTGATTGAGCTGTCTTTATTGATAACTATGTCTATTTGGGAACAGTGGCCGGCCATTGCCTCATCTATACAGTTATCTACAACCTCAAAAATCATATGATGAAGTCCAGAGCCATCATCTGTGTCTCCAATATACATTCCTGGTCTTTTTTTAACTGCTTCTAAGCCTTTCAGCACTTGAATATTAGAGGAGTCGTATTTTTTATCTTCGGATTTCTTTTTTGGCATTTTTGTTATCTTAGTTGTTCCACGTGGAACTTTTTAAATGTTTTATCACTAACATCTATTTTACTATCAAATAGATCAACAATGTTTGAAAAAATAAAACGATTTTCAATATATTTAAATGTTGGCAAAAAACACTCAAGCATCTCGGAATCTAGTTCAGATGACAGATCATCTAAAAGTAAAATTGGGTTTAAGTTGAACGCCCTTCCTAAATAAATATTTTGTGAGAGAGACCACAAAATAGAAAGAAGTTTTTGTTCGCCGCGTGAAAATATATCTTTTATAAGTGAGCCCTTACTTTCAAATATAACNTCTGATTTGTGGGGTCCTTTGGTGGTTACCTTTCTTTTTAAATCTATTGAATTTGTATTATTGAGATCCCAAAGCAAGCCTTTATGATCATCAAAACCTGGTTTTAGATAAATATCTAGGTTCAAAAAAATTTCAGCTCTTTTGTTTTCTGCCTCAAGATTTTTTACCAAACTATCGTAAATTTCTTTTACTGAGTCAATTAGGTTTTTTCTCAAAAAATTAAGTTTTTCGCCGTGCTNAACNAATAAGGGGTCGTAAGCTTTAGTTTGGGCCAAGTCATGGAGTTTTAATGCTGAATTTCGTTGTTTTAGGGACCTGAAATAACCAAACCAATCTTTTGCATATTCTGAGGATGCAACAAATAAGCCTCTGTCTAGCTGCTTTCTTCTGTATTCTGGGGCATTATCATTGTAAAAGAAGGTCTTACTATCAATTGAAAATGATGGAAAGGCTCTAACAAGCTCACTGGTTGTAACTTTAGAATTATTGATTTTAAATGAAATGGGTTTTTTTTTAGTCTTTTGTACCTCTAAAATAGAGCCATTCATATCATCGTAAGCCTTTATTTTAAAGGTCTCACAGCCCTCCTTGATCAAAGATTCAAGATTGGATGTCCTAAAGGAGCGCCCAGATGTTGCAACATAAATAGATTCAAGGATTGATGTCTTGCCACAACCATTTTTTCCAAAAAAAAGGTTAGATTGTGAAGAAAGGTCTAATGAAAGGGATTCGAAACACCTAAAGTTTCTTAGCTCTATCTTTGAAAAAGCCACTAACCTAGATAAGGAGTGGCATTACAACGTATTTGGGGCTATCGCTACCTGGAGGGGTGAGCAAACAGCTTTTATCAGATCCAAAGAAGTTTATATGACAGGACTCTGTTTGCATGTGAGACATAATCTCCTGAAGGTATGTAACATTGAAAGCTATGTCTAACTCCTCTCCATTATAAGGGGTTGGAAAGAACTCTTCTGCTTCTTCTTGTTCGGGGTTATTTGCTGAGATTCGAACTCCTTCAGGGGAAGTAATTAATCTAATGCCTTTGTATTTTTCACTGGACAATACTGACACTCTGCTCAAGGTTTCTGAAAAATCCTTGACATTAATTTCTAACACAGAGCTTTCTCCAGATGGGATAACTTGTTGGTAATCTGGAAACTTTCCATCAATTAATTTGCTTTTAAAGATTAAGTTTCCAACTGACAATTCTAAAGATGCATCGTTAATTTTTAACTCAGCATCTCCATCCTCATCAGACAAAAATTTAGCCATTTCGTTTATAGATTTTCTAGGAATGATTCCTGAAAATGAATGGTCTGATTGAATAGAAAGATTGGCAACTGCAAGTCTATGAGCATCTGTGGTTACTGCTGTTATTTCACCGCCATGAATAGATAAATATAAACCGTTCAGATAATGTCTCCAATCCTGGTTGCCCATAGCAAAAGAAGTATTTGTAATTAGTTCTCTTAGCTCTTTAGCGGGGATAACAAGGGGTGAGTCACCTGAGTCGATATCAAAAATTGGGAAGTCTGAACTGGGCAGCGTTGATAGTGAGTACTTACCATTTTTTGTTTTAATATTTAATTTTTCACCGTTTAATGATAGCCCTATGTCTTCCCCATCAGGAATTAATCGGCATAATTCATTTAGTTTTTTTGCGGAAGTTGTAGTTTTTCCAGTTGATTCAGCGCTAGATAATGGACCGCTAGTTGCGACCTCAGACTCCAGATCTGTTGCTGTTAATTTAAATGAGTTTTCATCAACCTCAAATAAAACATTTGCAAGAATGGGAAGGGTTTGTCTTTTTTCAACAACGCCCAGAGTTGTATTAAGAGCTGAAACAATATCCTCTTTTTTAACCGTGATTTCCATTTAGTTTGTAAGTGTCCTGTTAAGGTTTCTGTAGTCCTCTTCAAGCGAGGGAATTTCTTTTCTAAGCTCTTTAATTTTACCGCAGGCATGAAGTACAGTTGTGTGATCTCTTCCGTTAAACGCCTCGCCAATTTCTGGCAAACTGTGATTTGTTAGTTGTTTGGTTAGCGCCATTGCTAACTGCCTTGGTCTTGTTATTGATCTGCTTCTTCTTTTGGATAAAAGATCAGATAATTTAATATTGTAATACTCTGCTACAGTTTTTTGTATGTTGTCTATGCTGACCATTTTTGCAGATATAACAAATAAATCCTTAAGTGCTTCTTTGACAAAAGGTATGTCAATTTCTTGTTCAGTAAACCTTGAGTTGGCAACCACTCTTTTGAGGGCTCCCTCTAGCTCTCTAATGTTTGACCTGATTCTTTGGGCTATATATATAGCACAATCATTTGGAAGTGTTACACCCATTGAGTTTGCTTTGCTTAATAACACAGCTGCGCGTGTTTCAAGCTCTGGTGGCTCAATAATTACAGGCAACCCCCACCCAAGCCTTGATTTAAGCCGTTCTTCAAGGCCATCAATCTCTTTTGGGTACTTGTCACAAGTCAGAATCATTTGATGATTTCGGTCTAAAAGAGCGTTGAATGTATGGAAAAACTCCTCTTGGGACTGTTCTTTGCCTGCAAAAAACTGAATATCATCAATTAATAGCGCATCAGCATTCCTGTAAAACTCCTTAAACTCGCTCATAGCGCCTAATTGAAGGGCCTTAACCATATCTGCAACAAATTTTTCTGAGTGAACATAAACAATTCTTTTTGAGGTGTCTGAGTTTAAGATCTCATTTCCTACAGCATGCATGAGGTGGGTTTTTCCTAGCCCCACTCCACCATAGATAAATAAAGGGTTGTAATCTCCTTTTGGGTTAGCAGCAACCTGTTTAGCTGCAGCTAGAGCCATATGATTAGATTTGCCCTCAACAAAGGTATCAAAAGTAAATTTTTGGACTAAGCCGGGGGTATTTTCTTCTGTGACATTAAGTTTTTCGACAAATGTTGATTTATCTAGTGTTTTAAACTTTACATTAAGCGATTCATCTGTTTTGTTTACCAGGCTTTCTATTATTTGGCCAAGGTTTTCCCTTACATAAGTTAAAACAAAGTCATTCGGGGCGCTTATTTCTAGGTTGTTTTCGTTGATATCAGCTCGCAGGGGCTTAATCCAGGTGTTAAACTCCTCTTGTGACAATTTAGCTTCAAGTTTTTCAGTGCATTCAGACCAAAATTTCAATTTAAAGACCTCCGGTAGAAAAGTTAGTCTAACAAAAACTAACAAGATATCTACAGGATAAGCATATGTATTTTCTGTGGATAACTTGTTGGTATATATCACATTTATTTTTAGTTTTTTTTCTTTCATTTCGAGCGCAATGCTTTATAATTCACGCCTAATTTTTGAGTAATTATGAAAAGAACATTTCAACCAAGCACGCTAAAAAGAAAAAGAACACATGGTTTTAGAGCAAGAATGTCTACAAAAGCAGGNAGNGCTGTAATTGCTAATAGAAGAAAGAAGGGTCGCAAAGTTCTAACAGCTTAGTTTCTTAGGCANAGTTATTTCTCAAAAAATTCACCACTCCAGCCAAGTATCAGTTTATTTTGATGCTGACACCAAGGAAGCTAATCTAAAAATAATAGTTAAAAAGAAAGACTATTCTTTGGCTGTTCATCGAAACAAAATAAAGCGGTGGGTTAGAAATATATTTAAACTTCACTCGTTGAATAATGGTTTTGTTGTGATTGTAAGACCTGGTTTTTTTGAAAGGGGTTACAAAGACCTGTGTATTGAGTTAGAGGCTCCTTTGATTGGTTTTGTTCAAAAGACTAAAGATAAATAACATGAAAAAGTTTTTGATATATATAATTATGTTTTATCAAAAGTACTTAAGTTTGTTGTTTGGTAAAAATTGTAGGTTTGACCCAACATGCTCACAGTATGCAAAAGAAAGTATAGAGCTGCATGGAGCTTTTGTTGGTGGTTATTACTCGGTTATAAGAATTATTAAATGTGGCCCCTGGTCTAAAGGTGGCATAGATGAGGTAAAAAAATGAATTTGAGATATCTTTGGATTGGTTCTGTAATTGTGCTTTTATATGCATTGTTAATGTCCTGGAACCAAGACTCTGCTCGAAAAAAAGAGTTGGGAGAGGCGGCTTTTATAGAGCAAATAGATGTGAGCCAAGAAACTCCTCTTCAAGAAAATTCTAGCTTGCTTGTTATTGAGAATGAAAAACTGGTGGTAAAGATAAGTCCGGTCTCTGGAAAAGTTTGGGAAGCAAGGCTAAAAGAGCACACCTATTTAAATAATGATGATTCGTTGGGGGTGAGGGTTTTTGGTTTTGATAATTTAACGGGTTTTAGGTTTTATCTATCAAGTGGTTTTGTCGGTGAGGGTGGTAGTTTTAAGGTTGTAAACATTTCACCATCTTCCGTTGAATTGTTGTCTGAGGATGGCCAAGTATCAAAAAAAATATCCCTCAAAGAAAATGATTATGAGTTGTTTGTTACAGACACATGGGTTGGAGGGTCTTTGGTTGATAACCCAGACCCGTATGTTGCAATGTACAGGGTTGATTCAAAGCCTTTAGACTCTAGGGGTGGCTTTTTTGAAAACAGCTCCTACACAGGTGTTGCTTTTAACACTCCCGCTGATCCTTATGTAAATTCTAGACTTAGAAGTATTGATGAAACCCAAGAGTTTTTTCAACGTGGTGGCTGGATAGCATTTATACAAAAATATTTTATGGCTGCAATTTTAACCCCACCCGATAGGGAGCAAACACTTTCTGTCATTCCGCCCGCAAACGAAACGGGTGTGTATGTTATGGCCGCAACATCTACAGGAACAAAAGAGAGTGAGTTAAGAGAAGGTATAGAGCATCGTATATTTCTTGGTCCAAAAATTAGGTCTGATTTAATGGCCAGGGCTTCTGACTTAGAGTTAACAATTGATATGGGGTGGTTTTGGTTTTTGGCTCAACCCTTGGTGATGTTGTTGAGTTTAATTAATGGTGTGGTAAATAATTGGGGTGTTTCNATAATTGTCTTAACGGCTTTAATTAAATTGTTGTTATGGCCTCTTTCTGCTAAGGGTTTTTCAAGCATGGCTAAAATGAGGGTGGCGCAGCCCAAGCTCAAAGAAATACAAGAAAGATATAAAGATGATCGACAAAAATTAGGCACAGAGATGATGGCTTTGTATAAAAAAGAGGGCATTAACCCTGCTGGTGGTTGTTTTCCAATGTTATTACAAATGCCTGTGTTTATATCATTCTTTTTTTGTTTGCGTGAAAGTGTAGAGCTAAGGCATGAGTCTTTCTTTTTTTGGATACAAGATCTTTCTGCGCCAGACCCTTTGTTTATTCTTCCTGTTGTGTTTGCCGGGCTTATGTACTTAACCCAACAACTTAATCCACAGCCTGCAGGCATGGACCCAACCCAGGCACAGGTTATGAAGTTTATGCCTATAATGATTGCTGGTATTTTTGTGATAATGCCTTCTGGTTTGGTTTTATATTCGGTTGCTAATAGTGGCATATCCCTGGTTCAGCAAAGGGCTATGTATAAAAAATACGGTTCCTCAGACTTTTCTGGTGGTGGGTAGGGGGTTTAGTTTTTGATTTTTGCTCTCGCTACCCCTGTTGCCCAGTCAGCTCTTGGTGTTTTTAGGATATCTGGGAAAGGGTGTTGTGAGGTTTTTACCAAAGCTTTAAAAGTGCCTATAAGTGAAAATCGTAAGGTTTTTTTGAGGGATGTTTTTTGGTTTGGGGTTTTGGTTGATAGGTGTTCTGTTGTTTTTTATGGTGCGCCTGCTAGTTACACAGGTGAAGATTCGGTTGAGGTATTTTGTCATGGGGGGCTTTCGGTAATTAAGTCTTTTACAAATATGTTTTTAGAGATGGGTTTCAGGGAGGCTGGTCCGGGTGAGTTTTCAAAAATAGCTTTTGAAAACGGAAAGATGTCTTTAAATGAGGCTGAGGCGGTCGCTGACTTAATTCATGCAGATGATTTACAAAAAACCGTTTTGTCATCAGAGGCGGTTGCTGGGAAATTGAGTGAAATAATTTTAGGGTTGGGCAAAGAGGTGGACGAGGTTAGGGTTTTTATTGAGGGTAGTATTGATTTTTCTGATGAAGACTATAATTTCCTTGTTGAGGGCGGGGTTGAAAAAAGGTTGGTTGATGTTAGGGATTTGTTGGTTGGGTTGATAGATGCTTCTTTAATCTCTTCAAGGAGAGTTTTAAAAAAAAGAGTTTTGTTTTTTGGGCCCCCAAACACTGGCAAGTCTTCGTTATTTAATCGTTTGCTGGGATTTGAAAGGGCGCTAGTTTCCAGCGTTCCTGGTACAACAAGGGATTTAATAGATTCTGAGATGTTTTACAACAGCGTGAGTTTGGAGTTGGTTGATTCGGCGGGAGTGAGGGATACAGATGATTTGATTGAAGCTGAGGGTGTTGCGCTTTCTGNTTGTGAGGTTGGTGAGTCAGATGTTGTTGCTGTGATTTTAGACGCTTCAACAGAGGTGTTGGCTTCGGGTTTTAGGGAGCTTGTGAAAGACTCTAATTATTTAATGGTTTTTAACAAATCAGATGAGGGTCTTCCAGGGGGTTCTTATGATTGTGTTGTTTCCGCAAGGTCAGGGGATGGGGTTGGCGAGTTTAAGGATTTGATACTTGAGTCAGTGAAAGATGGTGCTGTTAACTCAGAAAAAACATATTTAATAAGAGAAAGGCACCTAGGCTTGTTTAAAGAGGCGTTGGTTTTGTTAGATGGCTGCCTTAAAAATATTTCGAGAGAATCGGATATTGATATTGCGGCAGAGGACTTGAGGTTGGTAAGGTCGTTGTTTGATGAGTTTTTGGGTGTGAAGTATCCTGACTCGTTGCTGGGCGATATTTTTAAAGATTTTTGCATAGGCAAGTAGATAAAATGTGGGTAATTTGTGTTTAATTTTTCTCTTGTTTTTATCCACAATTTATACTGTCAGGTGTTACAGCTTGTTGTGATGGTGTTACATAACTTGCTATCCCTTTTTTTGCTTTTGGGGCCTTGGTTTGGGGGTGTTATCTACAGAAAAACCTCCCTTAACAATAACAACAATAATATATTGTTGTTATAACATTCTTATATATATGTTTGATGTAATAGTAATTGGTGGTGGTCATGCTGGCGTTGAGGCAGCACATGCTGTTTATAGGCAGGGCATGAGCTGTTGCCTTGTTACATTCAAGGTTGGGGCTATAGGGCAAATGTCGTGTAATCCAGCCATAGGGGGGCTGGGAAAGTCACACCTTGTTAGGGAGGTTGATGCTTTGGGTGGGATTATGTCCCAAGCCACAGACCTTTCTGGAATCCAATCACGAACACTAAACACTAGAAAAGGTTTTGCGGTTCAAGCCCTAAGAGTTCAATGCGATAGAGATAAGTACAAAAACTCAATTCAAAGTATATTAGCGAAGACAAACATATCAATAGAAGAAGGCGAAGTGATCGATTTGTTGGTTGAGGAAAAAGCCGTTAAAGGTGTTGAGCTTGCTTCCGGAAAAAAACTATTCTCAAACAAAACAATTTTAACCACCGGAACATTCCTAAACGGCGTTATGTATAAGGGAGATGAAAAAAAATCTGGTGGCAGGGTCGGAGATGAGACTTCTATACCCTTAGCAAAGCGACTGTATGATTTAAACCTTCCTATGGGTAGATTAAAAACAGGAACCCCAGCACGAATAAAACTCTCCAGCATTAACCTAAGCGATATGGAGGAGCAGCCAGGCGACAAAAAGGCTCCACCAATGTCTGTTTTAAACCCACCAAAAAAACTGTTGCCACAGATCTCCTGCTTTATTACAAGAACAAACAAAACGACACACACAATTATTGAAGAAAACACCCACCTCTCAGCCATGTACTCAGGGCAAATATCAGGCATTGGCCCAAGGTACTGCCCATCTATAGAAGACAAAATCAACAAATTTAATGAAAAAGATAGCCACCAAATTTTTATTGAACCAGAGGGTCTGGAAAAAGACTTAGTATACCCAAACGGAATCTCAACAAGCCTACCCACCGATGTGCAAAAGGCCTTTGTTCAATCCATAAAGGGCCTTGAAGAATGTGTGATTGAAGAATANGGATATGCGGTAGAGTATGACTTTATTGATCCNCGATCCCTTCATCAAACCCTTGAAACAAAATTCATAAAAAACCTTTATCTTGCTGGTCAGATTAATGGAACCACTGGTTACGAAGAAGCCTCAGCGCAAGGGTTGGTGGCTGGCATTAATGCGGTTCAGTCTCTACANAACAAAGAAGACGTTATTTTTGAAAGAAGTGAGGCATACATAGGAGTTCTTGTGGACGACCTAACCCTTCATGGGGTTACCGAACCCTATAGAATGTTTACCAGCAGAGCNGAGTTTAGATTAATGTTATCGCAGGACAACGCTTGCCAGCGCTTGACTAGGCGAGGAAATGAGCTTGGGTTGATTGCTGATAAAACATACAAAAACTTTCTATTAAACGAAGAAAAATACCAAACATTTTTCAACAATGTAAAAAAAATAAAAACCGAACAAAACAACAAACCCACCACAGGGGCAGAGCTCTTAAAAAGGACAGACATCAACCAAGACGAAATCAAAGAATTGCTTAAAGTTAAACCTGAGGATGAGACATTTTTTCTTAGAGCAGCAAACGAAATTAAATACAGTGGCTATATAGACAAACAAAAAAGAGAGGTTGAAAGCGCAAGAAAGAATGAAAAAACAACCATCCCAAACAACACAGACTACTCAAAAATAAAAGGCCTATCCAACGAGGTTATTGAAAGACTCAACAAAAGCCAACCCTCTTCATTGGGCCAGGCCGGCAGGCTTGAGGGCGTAACACCTGCAGCTATTAACCTAATATCTATAACCATCAAAAAAAACCAAACCTTAAAAAAGGCCGAGACCCATTAACACCCCCCCAGAAAACAACGAGCTAATATCTTTGTACATCAAAGAAGTTGTAAGTTTTAACAAGGCACACAACATAGTTGGGCGCTCCTCTGAGGACGAAATAATCAAAGAGGACATAAGAGACTGTGAAACAATACTTGAGCACATCCCAAAAAGCCAAACAATTTTAGATATTGGAAGTGGAGCAGGTTTGCCCGGCCTTGTAATAGCAATACACCAACCATGGAACACAGTAACAATGTCTGAAAAAAACCAAAAGAAAGCCTACTTTATAAAAAAAACCATTCGATCGCTCGGGTTAACGAACGCCCATTTGATTGATAGCGCAATAAACCCACACCAAAACACAGATAAAAAGTTTGATATTATTACCGCAAGGGCTCTAGCCAAAACCCATAAGATTGTAGAAATTTCAGAACACCACCTCAAAACAGGCGGAA
>JGI26247J51722_1000611_pt1 | contig 14745 bp, 16 predicted proteins | sample SaaInlV_100m_DNA_2_FD_51722 | JGI IMG/M metagenome (IMG submission 51722)
GGTGGCCGAGTGGTTGAAGGCGCACGCTTGGAAAGCGTGTAAAGGAGCAATCCTTTCATGGGTTCGAATCCCATTCTCTCCGCCAATAATTACTAGAAATTTTTATAATAATAGTCAGCTTTTCCATCATTGCTAATAGCACTAATACATTTAAATTTTTGACTTTTTAAATATTTGTTTATTTTGTTGAAATTTTCTTCAAAAATTTCTACCTGCAAGAATATCTCATTATAATTTAGCAAACTTTTTAATCCCTGCAAAACCTCATACTCATGGCCTTCTGCATCAATTTTAATACAAATTTTTTTATTTTTTAATTTAATAGTTTTGTCCCCAATTTTAAAAATATTTTTTTCAATATGAAGATTTTTTAAATTATCCTCTTTTTTAACAACACCATAACCACTAGATTGAATATAACCATCTCTTATTTTTGCTCTCATAAGTAATTGTGAATTTTTATTTGAAAGACCAAATTTATAAATTTTAATATTCTTTAATTTTTTATTTAATTTCAAATTTTTTNTAAATTTGATTATAGTCTTTTTAACTGGTTCAAAGGATTTGATTATAATCTTTTGAAACTTATTTCTAACAATTAAACTATAAATTCCNGAGTTTGCCCCNATATCTATAAAATAATCTGAATTGTATTTTTTNANATTTTTAATAAGAAATTCAATTTGAAAATTTTCATAACTATTAAAGAGAAAAATTTCTTTATCCATTGGTTCATTAATATTCCCCTCTAACTCTATATCAAAAAATTTAAATCTTATTATTTTGTTATTATAGAATCTCTTCATCAAAGAAGGATAAAGCCTTTTAATTATTGGTATCTTTTTTATAATTTTTTTTGAAAACATTTAATTATAAAGAATTATTATTACGTGTATTTAAAATATCATTTAAATTATTCTTAAATTTTTTGTCTAAATAAAAATTTGTGCAATTTGTTTTCGAATACAAGAAATATTCTTTATTTGTTAAATATTTATATATATCACTGTCAACCACCTCTGTAATGTCATACGCATCATTATCTTCAATAGCAATTAAAGTTGGACGAACATCCTCTAAATTAATGCCCTGAAGTGCTTTAAAATCTCTATACTCAACGTCTATATTAAGAAAATCTATTTTTTTAATTCCTAATTCTTTTATAATTTTATCCAATGTAGATATTTGGATTTTAACTTTTTTTACATTTTCATATGCTTTAAAAGAATTTGCTTGGTTGATATGACTTGATTGATAATAAAAATCTTCACCTTCTTTATTAGATATACCAATATTTATATTTTTGTCATTTGGCCTTGCAATTTTAAAAAGATTGATTGTGTCTTCGGAAATGTCGATATTCACTCCTTTCCAACCTTTTTTGTGAAGTAAGTGTGTAAGCGAAGCTCTTATGGGATGATAGCATCCCACGTCTATATAAAACCCATTTTTTTTATGATTAAAAAGGCTTTGAATAATTACATCTTCACCATTATCTGCGTAGTAATATTTTTTTTTAGATTTCTTTAATATCTTAATAAAGAAATATAATTTATTAAATGGATAAAGTTTTATCAAATAATCTTTAATTTTTTTTTCTATATTTTTCATGATTTCAAATAACCAAGTCGGTATTATAATTTATTTATAGATTAGTTATTAATAAATACACATTTATCCTTATAAATTCTTATTTGTTTAAAATTATAAAGATTTCGTAAATAAACCTTAATTTTAAAGGTTAATTTTCATTATTAAGGCTTTAAAATTAATTATATTTCAACATTTTTTCATGAAAAATGGTATAATTTTTTTTTCCATAAATTAAAAAATATGACAAATAAAAATACATATCAGGCAGATTCCATCAAAGTTTTAAAGGGTCTTGAGGCAGTTAGAAAAAGACCAGGAATGTATATAGGTGATACAGATGATGGAACTGGCTTACACCACATGGTCTATGAGGTAGTAGACAATTCTATTGATGAAGCACTCGCTGGCCACTGTAAAAATATTAATGTCAGAATTAATTCTGACGGAACAATAACAGTTAATGATGATGGAAGAGGTATTCCTGTTGATATGCATAAGGGAGAAAAAAAATCAGCAGCAGAAGTTATTATGACACAACTTCATGCGGGTGGAAAATTTGATCACGACTCTTATAAAGTTTCAGGAGGATTACATGGCGTAGGTGTTTCGGTTGTAAATGCATTGTCAGAAAAATTACAATTAGAGATCAATAGAGATGGTAAAAAGTATGCTATAGAATTTAAAGATGGAGATGCCAAAGCTCCATTAAAAGTTATTGGAAAATCTAAACAAACTGGAACTCAAATAACCTTTTTACCATCTAAGGAAGTATTTTCTTCAATAAAATTTAGTGCAAATATTTTGATTAAAAGAATGAGAGAATTNGCATTTTTAAACAAAGGTATTAAAATTATCTTTATAGATGCTAGTCAAAAAAAAGAAAAAATTATAGAATTTAAATTTGATGGGGGTGTTCTAGAGTTTGTAAATTTTTTAGATGAAAAAAGAGAAAAACTGCAAAATAAAACTGGAAACGATTTATTTAAAAAACCAATTTATATAGAAGGAAAAAAAGATAACATAGAACTTGAATGCTCATTAAAGTGGAATGCAAGTTATGCGGAAGATATTTTTGCTTATACAAACAATATTTATCAAAAAGATGGAGGAACACATTTATTAGGATTTAGAAGTGCATTAACAAGAGTAATTAACAAGTATGCAACTGAACATAATCTACTTAAAAAAAATAAATTAGCAATTTCAGGAGATGATATTAAAGANGGCCTTACATGTGTTTTATCTACTAAAATTCCTGATCCAAAGTTTTCATCACAAACAAAAGATAAATTAGTTTCATCAGAAGTAAGAATGATTGTTGAGACAGTAGTTAATGAGAAATTATCTATATGGTTCGATCAAAACCCATCAGTTGCAAAAATAATTTTAGCTAAAGTTATCCAAGCAGCACTAGCTAGAGACGTTGCTAGAAAAGCCAGAGAAAATGTTAGACGTAAAGGTGCGCTTGAATTAAGNGGGTTACCTGGAAAGTTAGCAGATTGTCAGATAGGTAAACAAGATGGAACAGAATTGTTTATTGTAGAGGGAGATTCGGCGGGTGGATCGGCGAAACAAGGAAGGAATAGAGCAAATCAGGCAGTTTTACCCTTAAGAGGGAAAATTTTAAACACTTATGTTGAAGACTTGACTGTAAAAAAGAATGGTAATGGAGACGCATCTGAGCAACAAAGAACCAAAGCTTTGTCAAAAATGATTTCTTCTAACGAGATAGTTACATTAATCAATGCATTAGGCCTAGATCCAAAAACTCAAGAGATAGATTTAAAAGATTTAAGATATGGAAAAATTATTATTATGACGGATGCTGATGTTGATGGTTCTCATATTAGAGCATTACTATTAACTTTCTTTAATAATAAACCATTTAATAAATTAATTGAAAATGGCCATGTGTATTTAGCTCAACCACCATTATTTAAAATTAACAAAGGTTCTAAGGGAATATATATTAAAGACGAAAAAGAACTGGAAGATTATATTGTTAATAACAATAAAGAATTGAAAAAAATTAAAAAAGGAACAAAAGAATTTGCTAAAGAGCTAGATCTTGAAAAATCAAAAATGAATATACAGAGATTTAAAGGATTAGGAGAAATGAACCCTGAAGAATTATGGAGCACAACTCTAGATCCTGAAACCCGAAATTTACTTCAAGTTCAATATTCTAAAGATTTAAAGAAAGATCAAAGTTTAATTCATACATTAATGGGCAACGATGTTGCCTTACGAAGAGATTTTATTATCTCTAATGCAATAAATGTTCAAAATCTCGATATCTAATAATGAAGTTTTTTGAAACTTCAAAACATCATACATTTAAAAAATCTATCTATATAAGCTTAAGATGGATAGGTATAGTTGGGCAATTAATTACTGTTAATTTTGTATATTTTTTTTTGAATTTTGAATTTAATTGTTTTGTTTCAAATATAATAATATTTTTTGGAATTCTAAGTAATTTATATTTAATTTTTATTTATCAAAAAACTCAACTATCAGATAGATCAGCATTTCTTTTTTTAGTTATAGATATTTTTCAATTAGGTGTTTTACTTTATTTAACAGGGGGAGTTGCCAATCCTTTTATAATTTTTTTATTAATGCCAAGTGTTTTTTCTTCTTCTAATTTGAGTTTTATAACTAATTCTTTACTTGTATTTTTGTCAACTGCTGTAATTATTTTTCTTACATTTTATTCAGTAGATTTACCAAATCCTCTGAGCGATCATTTTCATGTTAATCCATATTATTATTATAGTATTCCTATATCTTTAATAATTGCTTTAATTTTTTTAAATTATTTTGCGATGACATTTGGTACACAATTACGTTTAAGAAAAGAGGCATTGTCAAAAATGGAAGAAGTAATGGCAACAGAACACGAGCTTTTATCTTTAGGTGGTCAAGCTGCAGCTGCAGCACACTCTCTTGGAACACCTCTTTCAACAATTAAGATAATTACTCAAGATTTAATAAAACAATTTAAAGGACAAAAAGATATTGAAAAAGATATTGAGTTATTAGCAAGTCAAGTAGAGAGATGTAATGAAATTTTAAAACGTTTAACTCTCAATCCTGTCGAAGAAGATGATTTTATTGATAAAGACTTAGCTATGAGAGATTACTTGTCTGAAATTATTTCATCTTTTAAGGAGATCAGTAAAAAACAATTTATCTATAATTATGATCAAGACTCAAATGTTAGAAAAATAACCAAATCTATAGAAATAGTTTATGGGTTAAGAAATTTTATTGGAAATGCTAATAAATTTTCAAAAAATACAGTCTACATAAACCTTAAGAGTGATAGCGAAATAACAGAAGTTATAATTGAAGATGATGGAAATGGGTATCCAAGGGATGTTTTGTCAAAAATTGGAGAACCTTATTTGAGCACAAATTATCCTCAAGAAAAGCCAAAAACAGGCTTAGGACTTGGTTTGTTTATAGGAAAGACTCTTTTAGAAAAAAATTTTGCATCAATTAATTGTAGAAATTCAAAAACAAGAAGTGGTGCTGAAGTTGTTGTTAGATGGAATAATAGAGATCTATTTAATATTTAATGAAACTTTTTTTTTGTATCAAATAAAGAACTTAATTGTGATATCATCACATCACCCAATTCATTAACATCAGTAATTTTGATTGCTTTATCATAATATCTAGAAACATCATGACCAATTCCAATTGCTAAAACTTCTATTTCAGTTTTGTTTTCAATAAACTTAACCATCTTTTTCAGGTGTTTTTCTAAAAAGTCACCAGAATTTACGGAAAGAGTTGAATCATCAACTGGTGCTCCATCAGATATAACCATTAATATTTTTCTTTCCTCTTTTCGTTTTTTTATTCTATTGTAAGCCCATGATATTGCTTCTCCATCAATATTTTCTTTAAGCAAACCTTCTTTTAGCATTAGGCCTAAATTATTTTTAGCTTGTCGCCAATGTGTATCTGCACCTTTATATATGATGTGTCTTAAATCATTTAATCTTCCAGGTGTTTTGGGTTTTGAGTTTTTATNCCAATGCTCTCTACTTTGTCCACCTTTCCAGTTTTTTGTGGTAAAACCTAATATTTCAACTTTCACAGAACATCTCTCAAGAGTTCTAGATAATATATCTGCACAAATTGCTGCAATTGTAATTGGTCTACCCCTCATAGAGCCAGAGTTGTCAATAAGTAAAGTTACAATCGTATCTTTAAAATCTAAATCTTTTTCTTTTTTAAATGAAAGAGAATTATATGGGTCCATTATAATTCTTGGTAATTTTGAACTATCAAGCAAGCCTTCTTCTAAATCAAATTCCCATGCTCTATTTTGTTTTGCAAGCAATTGTCTTTGAAGTTTATTTGCAAGTTTAGTGATNACATCNTGAAAACCAACTAATTGTTGATCTAAAGTTCTTCTAAGCTTTGATACCTCGTTGGCATTTTCTAAATTTTCTGCTTTAGTTATCTCATCAAATTGAGTTGTAAAAATTTTATAATCAAGATTAATATTATCAATATTTTTTTGAACNATTTGTTCTGAACTTTGTTCATCAGACTCATCATCTGAAAGTTGTTCATCTAAGTTAAATTCATCAACATTGTAATCTGCATCTAAAGTAGCTTGAGTTTCTTGATCATTATTTTCTTCTTTATTATCCTCCGTGTCTTTATTTTGATCATCATTTGAAGGATTGTCTTGTCCTTGGTCTTGATTTTCTTCTCTCTTTTCATCATCTTCATCACTTTGGAATATGTTCATTTCTTCTAAAATTTTTGAAAATCTTGAACTGTAATTATTTTGATCTTCCATGTTTTCCTGTAAAAATTTTTTATGTTTTTCTATTGATTGCTCAAAGTCTTTTTCCCAGAAATTTAGCATTCTAGAAGTTAAAGGACTTAGTTTTATTTGATGAAAATTTTTAAGCATATAAAGCTCAAAAGCTTCTGCTACTGGCACATCTTCTTTAGTTTTTAATTGGTCTTTTCTTTTACGATTGATTATTTGAACATAATTTTCATTAAAATTTTTTTCTATTCCTTTAAGCATTTTCCCACCTAATACTTCGTATCTAATTTTTTCAGCTATATTATAAAGTGATCTTGACGAACTACTAGAGGGTAAATTTTTTCTATAAATAGTCTCATTAGAAAATTTTTTTTTTAATGCAGCTGAATCTGTTTCAGCTCTCAACCTCATAAAATCACTTGGATTATTTAAATCTTCAATTTCAATTGTATTAAGTTCTTTTTTTTTTTTATCAGATGACTTGCTATTTAACTCGAAATCATCAGAAATTACTTTTGCTGTAGATGTTAAAGCAAGTTTAAATTTTTCTTTTAAGGTAGTTTCTTTGTTGCTCATTTAGATTTGAATNTTTATCAGTGATTCTGGTAATTCTTCACCAAAACATCTTTGATAATATTCTGCGATAGTATTTTTTTCAATATCATCACATTTATTTAGAAAAGTTACTCTAAAGGCATAACCAGTATCTTTAAAAATCTCTGAATTTTCTGCCCAGTGCATAACAGTTCTTGGACTCATCACAGTTGAAATATCACCAGCAATAAATCCTTTTCGCGTTAGCGAGGCAACTTTAATCATATTAGCAACTTTTTCCTTACCTTTAGCATTATTAAGATTTTTATTTTTAGCTAAAACTATATCTAGTTCTCTTTCAAGACCAAGATAGTTGAGTGTAGTTACAATATTCCATCTATCCATTTGTCCCTGGTTTATTTGTTGAGTTCCATGGTAAAGACCAGTTGTGTCACCAAGTCCTACGGTATTAGATGTAGCAAATAATCTAAAAAATTTATTTTGTTTAATTACTTTGTTTTTATCAAGTANTGTGAAATTACCCTCAGCTTCCAAAACTCTTTGAATTACAAACATCACATCTGGTCTACCTGCATCATATTCATCAAACACGAGTGCAACAGGGTTTTGTATAGACCATGGTAGTATTCCCTCATTAAATTGAGTGACTTGCTTGCCTTCTTTTAAGACAATTGCATCTTTTCCAATCAAATCTATTCTGCTCACATGACTATCAAGATTAACNCGAATACATGGCCAGTTTAATCTTGCAGCAATTTGTTCTATATGNGTAGACTTTCCAGTACCATGATAACCCTGAACTAAAACTCTTTTATTAAAAGCAAAACCAGAAATTATTGCAAGTGTAGTGTCTCTATCAAATTTATAACTTTTATCAATTTCTGGAACATATTCATTTTTTTTTGAAAATGCTTCCACTTCCATTTCAGAATCTATNCCGAAAGTTTGTTTTAATGAAACTTTGATATCAGGTTGTATATTAAGATTTGGTGTCAATTTTATCTCTATATGTATTTTTAAGTTGTGTGTAAGCTAATGTAATTAATTTTAGTTTTTCCTCGAATTTTTTGTTTCCAGCATTTATATCTGGGTGAAATTTTTTGACAAGTAATTTGAACTTATCCTGAATATTCTTCCACTTTAAACCTACTGAAATGCCCAATATACTAAAGGCTTTAATATCTTTATGATTAAATTTAAATTGACGCATATGATCATATTCTCCATTGATCTTATCTTTATCCAATTCATCTCTTAGGGTGTTGTTCCAAAGAACTTTAAAAAAATTATCTGAGGAACTAAAACTTTGAGTGGGTTTATGCCAAATCATATCAGATTTTAAAAAATCCATAACTTGATCATCATTCATTCCAGAAAAGTAGTTCCAATTCTTATTAAATTCTTTTACGTGTTCTAAGCAAAGCATTCTATATTTTTTGCTATTATCCTTTTCAACTGGTGCTTTATAATCACCAATTTCATTACAATTATTCCAGTCACAAATATTTTTCATGATATATAATAATATTTATGGATATAAATGAGTTAATTGCAATTGTAAAAAAAAAACTTAAAGATCAAATTAAAATTGAAAGCATTAATATAGAAGATAAGTCTTTTCTTCACAAAAATCATGCAGGTAATCAAGAGGGAAAATTTCATCTAAAGATTAACTTAAAATCAATTGAATTAAAAGAAATGAAAAGGATAGAGAGTAATAAAAAAATTTATAAAATTTTAGATAAAGAATTAAAAGAGCTTATTCACTCAATTCAAATTTTAATTAGTTAGTTCGTTTTTTAAAAATACAGCTAAGGCTTTTTTGCTATATTCTTTATTTATAATCGGAGACCCAATTTTTTTTAACAAAACTAAACTAATTTTATCTGAATGATTTTTTTTATCTTTAAGCATAAATGATAGAATTTTATTTAAATCTCTTAAATTAAAAAATGTATTTATTTTTGAAGGTAAACCTAATTTTGTAATATGATTAATAATTGAATTATGCTCTGTTTTCTTTAGTAACTTATGCTTTAAACTGAAATTTAATGCAGTTTTCATTCCAAGAATTACAGCTTCACCATGATTTAGTTTCTTGGAGTAGCCTAAAGTAGCCTCATATGCATGTGCAAAAGTATGACCAAAATTTAAAGTTTTTCTCAATCCTTTTTCTTTTTCATCTTTCTCAACCACATCTTTTTTAATCTTACAACTTTCATGGATTGTTTTTTCTATAAATGGAGAAGATAGNTTAAAAATGTTATCACTATTTTTATTTAAAAAATTATAAAAACTTTTATTAGCAATTAAGGAGTGTTTCAAAATTTCTCCATAACCACATATTATTTCTCTTTTGGGAAGTGTTTCTAAAAATTGAATATCAGAAATAACTAAATTTGGTTGGTAGAAACTTCCAATTAAATTTTTTCCGTATTTAGTGTTAACTCCAGTTTTCCCTCCAATGGATGAGTCAACTTGTGACAAAAGTGTTGTTGGAACATTAATAAATTTTAAACCCCTTTTAAATAGACTGGCTGCAAAACCACTAATATCTCCTGTTATTCCTCCACCAATTGAAATCAAACAATCATCTCTAGAAAAGTTTTTTTTTAAAAGAATATCTAAAATTTTACTAACACTATTTTGATTTTTATTAATTTCACTTGCATTAAAAAAATGAACGTAAAGATTTGTTTTATTTAATGATTTTTTTATTTTGGAAATAATTTTTTTTGAAATATTTTTATCTATAACAAGTAGGCATTTTTTAAAATTAATGGAATTATTTTTAGAAATTTTTAATATATTTGAAACTAAATTAAATCCAATAATAATTGAGTATTTTTGAGTTTTTGTACTTATCTTTAATTTAATGGGTTTCATAAATTTTTAAAATTTCTTTAACAATTTCTTTTTTAGTTAAATTATCACATTCAATTTTATATAAAGCTTTAGAATAAATGTTAGAGCGTTTTTTAATTAAATCAATTATTTCATTTTCTGAAGAATTGAAAGCTAAAGGTCTTTTTTTGCTATTTTTAATTCTATTTAACAATATGTCATTGCTCCAATTTAACCAAAAAGATATGTGATTTGTTATGACTTCTTTTCTTATCTCTTTGTTTGAAAAAGCACCGCCACCAAGTGATATTACCGTAGAGCTTGATTTTAGTTTTTTTAATGTAGTTTTTTTTTCAAATTTTCTGAAATAATTTTCACCTTTAATCTCAAATATTTTTTTAATTGATAGACNTAATTCATTCTCAATTACATTGTCAATGTCTATAAAATTTAACTGTAATTTTTTTGCAATCAATGAGCCAATAGAACTCTTTCCTGATCCCATCATTCCTAAAAAAACAAGATTTTTTTTTGATTTCATAAGTTTCTTTATTGAAAAAACACAAATATGTCTTAATTTGAAATTAACTAAAGTTATATGGAATTTAATAAAAATACAAGTTCAGGCAAAACTAATGTAATTGGATTAGTAATTAAATCTATTCTTGGATTAGTAGTTATTTTGGGTCTTGTTTTTTTTCTAAATACNATTGATTTTCCTTCACCCAAAAAAGAAATAGAAAAAATTATCCCAAATGAGAATTTTAAAATTGTTAAATAAGAAATATTTTTCAATTATAATTATCTTTTTGCTTTCATCTGTTAATGTGATTGCTGAGGACCAACCAATAGACATCTGGAATATTGATAAGAAAGCAATAGAGACTACGTCAGAAGCTATTTCATCAAATGAAATAACAGGGGTCACAGCTGAGAGTAATATTTATAATATGCAAGCTGATAAAAAAAAAAGTTCAATAAAACTTGATCAAGAACTTGCATCAAAAGAAATTAAAATTGTGGGATTATATGATCCTGCAGATTATGGATTAAGTATGGATATGTGGTCAAATTCAGATGGCCTAATATTAAAAAAACTTTTTAAAAATATAGATAACTTCGATCTTTCAAGCGACGCATCCGAAATTCTTAATATTGCATTACTGACTAATACTTATTATCCAAACAAAAATATTACAGAAGAAGAGTTTTTAAAATTTAAATCAAATTGGATGATTAAAGAATCTAATCTTGAATTAATAGAACAATTTCTTATTAAGAATCGAGCCACTAATCTGCATCCTGAGTTAATGAAATACGTGGTGGATAAATATTTGTCTCAATCGGATGTAAAGAAATCATGTGAAATTTTTTCAAAAATTAAAGAACCCTTGGAAAATGAATATTTAACTAAATTTAATTTATATTGTTTAATTAATTATGGAAAAAATGAAGAAGCTCAACTTATTTTAGATTTACAAAAAGAATTAGGTTTTAAAGATGATTATTTTGAAAATAAAATCAATTATTTATTTGGGTATGTGGATGAAGCTAATAAAGAGATATCAGAAAGTTCTATTTTAGATTTTCACTTAGCTCACAGAACAAATCCTGAATTTGAATTTGAACCAAAAAAAGAGACACCTAAATTAATTTGGAAATATTTATCAGCTTCTAATTTGTTATTTAATATTCAAGATATTGAAATTACTGATATAGATAAAATTTCAACGATTGAAAAAGCTACACATGATAAGAATTATAATGAAAAAGAACTATTTGAGTTTTATAAGAAATTTCAATTTACTATAAATCAATTATTGAACGCCAAACAATCTTATAAATCTTTAGCTTCAATTGAGGGAAAAGCTTTGATTTATCAAAGGATACTTTTGGCAGAAGAACCAAAACTAAAAATTGAATTGATTAAAATTTTAAAAGATATTTTTGAGTCCGAAGGTATTGGCAATGCTTTTGATGTAGAATTAAAAAATTTTTTAAAACAGATAGATATAGAAGATGTGCCATCTAATTTTACGACTTTCTATAATGAACACGAAAATGATAAAGAAATAATTAATAAAAAAATTAAATATAATAATAAAATATTACATCAATCTAAATTAGTAAATTATTTTAATGGCGATTACCCTAAATCTAAAATTGAAGAAGATCTTAATAAATTCTTAAAAAAGATTAAAAAAAATAAAAAGTATTTTTTATCTAAAAAAGACATAATTTTTCTTGAAGCATTAAAATCAGATGGAATTCAAATTGCAAAAAAATATGATGATCTTTACAAAATTAATCAATCTGAAATGCCAGCAGATATTCAGGCTATGATTGATAAAAAGGAAATAGGAGCAGCATTATTGAGAGTTATTGAAGTTATAGGTCCAGAAAGAATTGAAGATATTGATGAAGATACAGTTTATTTTATAATTAATACATTGAACCAGCTAAATGTAGATTCTATTAGAAATAAACTTCTACTAAAAGTTCTTCCTTTAAAAGTTTAGAAATTATAATAAAATAATCAACTTAATGACTGTTAAAACAATTATAACCGAACCTAATAAATTGCTTAGACAAGTATCTAAATCTGTTGATCGTGTTGGCAAAGACGCACAAAAATTAATGGATGACATGCTAGACACTATGTATGACGCAAATGGTATTGGTCTTGCGGCAATACAAATAGGAATTCCAAAAAGAATTATAGTAATGGATATTAGTAAAAAAGAAGGGAAAAATGAACCAAGGTATTTTGTGAATCCCGTAATTAAAAAAAAAGACCCTTCAAAAGCCACATACGAAGAAGGATGTTTGTCAGTTCCTAATCAATTTGCTGAAATTGATAGACCTAGTAAATGTGACATAGAGTATTTAGATTATAATGGAGACAAACAATTATTAAAAGCAGATGGTTTACTTGCAACTTGCATACAACATGAAATGGATCATTTAGAAGGAATACTCTTTATTGATTATCTTTCAAAATTAAAAAGATCGATGATAATTAAAAAATTATCAAAATTAAAACCAAATACAGCAGTTCTTTAATTAATGCCAAAAAAGATTGTATTTATGGGTACACCAATGTTTGCTGTCCCAATTTTAAAATCTTTATATCAAAATGGTTATCCTATTTCAGATGTTTATACACAGCCACCACAAAAATCTCAAAGAGGTCAGCGAATTAATAAATCACCTATACAAGGAATTGCTGAAACTTTAAATTTAGAATTTAGAACTCCAAAATCTTTAAAAAATAATAATGAAGAATTTGAATACTTTAAAAATATAAATGCAGATCTTGCAGTAGTTGTTGCTTATGGACAAATTATTCCAAAAGAATTTTTAAACTTAACTAAAAAAGGGTTCATTAATATTCATGCTTCTATACTTCCAGCTTGGAGGGGAGCAGCACCAATACAGCGATCCATAATGAATCTTGATAAAGAAACGGGCATAACTATTATGAAAATAGCTGAGCAATTAGATACAGGCCCAATATGTAATACTTATAAAATAAATTTAGAAAATAATTTAAATGCACAAGATATTTCCGAACAACTTTCTTCACTAGCAGCTGAAAAAATATTAGATAACATTGATAACATATTAGATGATAAAGCAAAATTTATTGAACAAAATCATGCACAGGCAACTTATGCTTCAAAAATACAAAAATTAGAAGGTAAGATTGACTGGGGTGAAAATGCTTTAAATATTATTGGTAAAATAAATGGCTTGTACCTAATGCCTGGTGCTTTTTTTGTTTTTAAAGGTGAAAGATATAAAATATTAAAAGCAGATATTGGTAATGGAATTGGAAACCCAGGTGAAGTTGTTTCTGATTATTTAGAAGTTGCCTGTGGAAACGGACAATCCATTAAAATTAAAGAAATACAAAGACAAGGAAAAAAGCCCCAAAATATAGGGGAATTTATGCTTGGTTCACAAATCAAAAAAGGTTCTTTGATTTAAATGTTCAGATATCAATTACTTATTGAATATGTGGGTACAAATTTTAGAGGTTGGCAAATTCAAAAGAAAGGTTCAACAATACAAGGTCTTATACAAGAAAAACTTACAAAGCTTTTAAAAGAAAAAATAATTTTAAATGGTTCAGGCAGAACTGATACTGGAGTTCATGCAATTGCACAATCTGCTCACTTTGATTGTAAAAATAAAATAATAGATTTAATAAAATTTTTAAAATCAATAAATCATTTTTTAAATAAGGATGGCATCGCAATCACTAAAATTAAAAAAAGAAGTAGTAAATTTCATTCCAGATTTTCTGCAAAACAAAGAATTTATAAATATATAATTTTTAATCAATTAAGTATTCCTGTAATTGAAAAAAAAAGGGGGTGGCATGTTAGAAAACAGTTAGACTTAGATTTAATTAAAAAGCTAAAAAATTAATAGGAACACATGACTATTCTGTTTTTAGAGCATCAAGTTGTCATGCAAAAAGTCCAATTAAAACAATTAATTCAATAAAAATTAAATCATCAAAAAATAAAATTGAAATAGAATTTAATTCACAATCTTTTTTACAGCAACAAGTTAGATCTATGGTTGGTTGTTTAAAATATTTAGGTGAAAAAAAATGGGATTTAAAAATGTTTGAGAAAATCTTTAAGTCTAAAAAAAGAATATTATGTGCACCACCAGCACCTCCTGAGGGACTTTTTTTAGTGAGAGTTATTTATTAATTTTTTTTTGTTACTCATTGCAAATTTCTTATTTATTCTCCATCTCGACTCTGATCTTACTATATAACCACAGCAATTTTTAGATTTACATTTACAGGGAAATTGTTTGTAATTTTCATCATAACCAAATCCATAATCACAAGTAAGTTCCTCACCTTTTTTTATGTCTTTGATTGCCTTAACCCACAATTTTAAACCTTTACCATCATAGTCACAATTATTATT
>JGI26247J51722_1000624_pt1 | contig 14609 bp, 14 predicted proteins | sample SaaInlV_100m_DNA_2_FD_51722 | JGI IMG/M metagenome (IMG submission 51722)
ATGGAAGCTTTTCAAGAGTTCATGGTTAAGCCAGAGCGTTTAGAGAAAATTCTAGAGCGTCTAGAAAAAGCTCGTCAAAAACTTTATTAATCAATAAGGTTTTACTATGTCCCGTGTTCAAGTATTCTTGACACGGGACTTTTTTTTAATATTTTTAATATTGAATCTGCATGTATTCTTACTGGAAAAATAACCAACTGAAGATAGCGCCTTGGATTTTTTTAGCTCCAGGGATATTCATGTTTTCTCTGTATGTTATTTTCCCAATTTTCCAATCAATCAGTTTAAGCTTCTATCAATGGAATGGCCTTGGAACAAAGACCTATATTGGTGTTGAAAACTATATTGAGTTGATGGATGATGAGTACTTTTTTGTTTCATTAAAAAATAACGTTATTTGGCTTGTTTTATACTTATTAGCGGTTCCTGCAGGCCTTTTTGCAGCCTTATTTCTTAATCAAACAGTCAGAGGCATTAGAATCTATAAATCTATATTCTTCTTTCCATTTGTTATTTCTCAGGTAGTTGTTGGATTAGTTTTTAGTTGGTTTTATGACCCTTCAAATGGCCTTTTAAATATTATCTTAGAATTTTTTGGTTTTGACACCATCGCTATTCTTGCTGAAGAGGATTATGTGACTTACGGCATTATTGCTGCCGGTTTATGGCCTCAAACAGCATATTGTATGATTCTGTACTTAACGGGTCTAAACTCTGTTGATCCAGAACAAATTGAGGCCGGTCGAATCGATAACGCGAGAGGCTGGAGAATGTTGTGGTACGTCATATTACCGCAGCTCAAACCTGCAACCTTTATTGCAGTTGTTGTAACAATAATAGGCGCATTAAGGTCATTTGATTTAATTGATATTATGACTGGTGGTGGCCCGTGGGGATCCAGTAGGGTTCTTGCTTACTATATGTATGAGAAGGCTTTCTCAGAATATGGATTTCGAATGGGATATGGCGCTGCTATTGCCGTTGTTTTGTTGTTAATTATGATGATTTATATTGCCATGATACTTTACAGACTCTATAAAGATGAGAAGGGCGGTTAGTTATGTTTCCAACACCCATTGAAAGAACCAAGCCATCAACTCAACTGATCTACAAGATAGCACTTCCTCTATCTATTATTATTTGGCTTCTTCCGCTCATAGCTGTCGCTTTAACTTCGATACGCTCTGGAGCAGATATTAATTCAGGAAACTACTGGGGAATGCCAACTTCAATTAACTTTATTGAAAACTACACCGCTGTTTTTACAGATTCTCCCCTTGGTTACTACATTTTAAATAGTTTTAAAATAACCATTCCAACCGTGATTGGCGCATTAGTTTTATCAAGCCTTACAGGTTTTGCATTGGGTGTTTACCGTTTCAAACTGAACCTATTTGTCTTTTTTATGTTTGTTGCTGGCAACTTTATTCCTTTTCAAATACTCATGGTTCCTGTAAGAGACCTATCACTCTCTCTTGGATTGTATAACTCAGTTTGGGGGCTGGTTGTTTTTCATATTGCATTTCAGACTGGCTTTTGTACCTTTTTCATGCGCAACTTTATTCGCGCTCTTCCATTTGAGTTAATTGAGGCAGCTAGGGTTGAAGGCGTGTCGGAGTTTAAAATTTTTTGGTATGTCGTTCTTCCATTGATGCGACCAGCCATGGCGGCTTTGTCAGTTCTTATTTTTACATTTATTTGGAATGATTATTTTTGGGCCCTTGTGTTAACTCAGGGTGCAGATGCAATGCCTGTTACAGCAGGCTTAAACTCTCTTAATGGACAATGGGTTTATAATCAGCATCTTGTATCGGCTGGCTCGATAATAGCAGCCCTNCCTCCAGTNCTAATGTTCTTTTTAATGCAGAAGCATTTTATTGCTGGTTTAACTTTAGGAGCTGTGAAGTAATGAAACACTGGCGCCTAGATACTGATAACCAAACGCTAGTATTGTCATCTTTGGACAATAGGGTTCCGTGCCTAATTTATTGGGGTCAGAAATTACCGGGCGATGAAAGTTTAGAAGATCTAATTGAAGCCTCCAAAAAAGATTGGGGTGATAACTTATTAGATAAGGTTCCTGATCTATCAATCCTTCCTGAACAGTCTGCTAACTTTACTGGACAGCTTGGATGCAAGATAAGAGATATTAATGGCCAAATCCTATCGCCTCATTTTATTTTTCAAAGTGAAGTGGTTAATAATAACCTACTAGCTTTGACCTATATTGACAAAGCACTAGGCTTAACCTATATAGCTTCAATAACTGCCTATTCAAGTAATGATATTTTTGCTTTGAGTGCCAAGATTGAAAGTGACAATCCAATCAATATGGAGTGGTTGTCTACCCCTGTTATTGCTGCTTCTCAGAGCAGTAATGAGATGATTGATTATGGAGGACAGTGGGGCGGAGAATTCAGAAAACAATTAACGCCGTGGGTCACAGGAGTGCACATGAGGGAGTCAAGATCTGGCACAACGAGCCACGCTAATTTCCCTGGTTTAATCATTCCTTCTAAGGCGTGCTCAGAAAATTTAGGTTCTTGCTATGGTTTTCATTATGGCTGGTCTGGCGGGCATCGAATGATAGCAGAGCAGCTTCCAGATGGACGAAGACAGGTTCAATTTGGTAATACTGAAAATAGTGAGCTTAGTCCGGGTAAGAGTTTTGAAACGGCAGAATTATTTATTAGTCACTCTTCAGAGGGATTAAGTGGAATTGGTAAGGCATTTAGATCGCATGTAGCAGAATCTATTGTTAATTTTTCTAAGGATAAATTGAGACCTGTCCATTACAATTGCTGGGAGGCTATCTATTTTGACCATAATGTTGATCAATTAAAAGAAATAGCAAGCCTCGCTTTTGATATTGGAGCTGAGAGATTTGTACTGGATGATGGATGGTTTAAGGGTCGCCATAATGCCCATTCTAGCCTTGGCGACTGGACTGTTGATGAAATTAAATATCCACAGGGGCTAAGCCCATTGGTTGATCATATTCAGTCTCTTGGTATGACTTTTGGGTTATGGTTTGAGCCAGAAATGGTGAGTCCTGATAGCGACTTGTATCGTCAGCATCCAAATTGGATCATGGGAGATGAGAATCAATTGCTTGGAAGAGGTCAGTTAGTTCTTGATATCTCATTGGAAGAGGTTCAAGATTATCTCTTTGAGAGGGTCAGCGCTTTGCTTGAAATTTATCCAATTGAATATATTAAGTGGGATCATAATCGAGTTTTGCCCTATCCAGATGCGTCCCAAACACGATCTCTTTACCTGCTTCTGAACCGGATTCGTGACTCACACCCAGAGGTTGAGATTGAGTCTTGTTCCTCAGGTGGTGGCCGCATTGATTATGGTATTTTGAGATATGCTCAAAGAGTTTGGCTGTCAGACAGTAATGATGCTCTAGAAAGGCTACGTATTCAACATGAAGCTTTGTTATGGCTTCCTATATCTGTAACTGGAAGTCATGTAGGTCCTAAGATTTGCCACACCTCTGGACGCGAATTATCTATGTCATTTAGGGCTTGGGTTGCCGCCCAAAGACACATGGGTTTTGAAATGGATCCTCGTGAATTGAACTCACAAGACAAAGACTTACTTAAATCAGTAACCACCTGGTGGAAAGCCAACCGCCAATGGATGGTAGAGGCGAGTATTTTCCGTTTACCCAGTATTGATGAAAGTGTGATGGCTGAAATTCAAGTTAACGCTAGCCTAGATCATTTTGTAGTTTTTGCGGGCCAGAGTATTTCATCAAAATTTAGCTCTCCAACTCCTTTGTTGCTTGAGGGGTTAAACCCAATGACGATGTATAATGTTTCTCTTGTTAACAAAAAAGAAATTAATTCGTTGAGTAAATTGGAAGAGGGTCTTTTAACCAAAACATTAAAGCTAAGTGGTCAATTTTTGATGACTCAAGGTATACAACTTCCTAAAGTTTTTCCTGCAAACATGTTGGTCATTGAGGGAGATATAGCTGCATGAGTAAAACTAACAATCGACGCTCATCAAACTGGTACGGAAAAATGGATAAAGATGGCTTTATTCATCGCAGCTGGATGAAGAGTCAAGGTCTACCAGACCATGTTTTTGACGGTCGACCCATTATCGGAATATGTAACACCTGGTCAGAGCTTACCCCTTGCAATGCTGGCTTAAGAAAACTAGCAGAAGGAGTAAAGCGAGGCGTTTGGGAGGCAGGGGGTGTACCTCTAGAGTTTCCAGTGATGTCTTTAGGTGAGACTCAAATGAAACCTACCGCTATGTTATTTAGAAATCTTTTATCGATGGATGTAGAGGAAAGTATTAGAGCATATGGAATAGATGGGGTTGTTCTATTGGGTGGCTGTGATAAAACGACACCTGGGCAACTGATGGGTGCGGCAAGTGTCGATTTGCCAACTATTGTTGTTTCTTCAGGCCCCATGCTTAATGGCAAATATAAAGGACAAGATATTGGCTCTGGTACCGATGTATGGCGTTTTTCAGAAGAGGTAAGAGCTGGAGATATGACATTAAAAGAATTTATGGCTGCTGAAACTGGGATGAGCCGCTCGTCTGGAGTTTGTATGACAATGGGAACAGCTTCTACGATGGCCAGTCTTGTTGAAGGAATGGGCCTTAGTTTGCCAACTAATGCCACACTTCCAGCAGTTGACGCAAGGAGAATGACGCTTGCTCATTTATCGGAAAAAGAATTGTAGAGATGGTTGAAGAGGAGCTCAACTTGTCAAAAGTTTTAACCAAAGAAAGCTTCCAAAACGCAATCACCCTTAATAGTGCGATTGGTGGATCTACAAATTCAGTTATTCACTTATTGGCGTTAGCAGGAAGGGCAGAAATTGAGCTTAACTTAGCAGACTTTGAAAAGGCTGAAGATATTCCATTGCTAGTCAATCTGATGCCTTCAGGCAAATATCTTATGGAAGATTTTTGTTATGCAGGTGGCATCCCAGCTGTTATGGATCAGATCAGAAGCCATATTAAGCCAGCAAATACAATTCTCAACAAAGACATTACCCATTACTTTGATGAGGCTGAAATATTAAATAAAGAGGTCATTAAAACTTTTAACGCCCCTCTTAAGGCATCTGCTGGCTTAAAAGTTCTTAGAGGAAACTTAGCGCCAGATGGCGCAATCATTAAGCCAGCAGCTGCAACAGAAGAATTGCTTAAGCATGAAGGCTTGGCGTATGTATTTGAAGATATTGAGGATATGAAAGCTAATATTGATAGGCCTGATCTTCCTGTTACAAAAAATACAATTCTAGTTCTAAAAGGGTGCGGCCCCAAGGGCTATCCTGGAATGCCAGAAGTTGGCAATATGCCAATCCCTAAGGTACTTGTTGAGCAGGGCGTGAGGGATATGATTCGTATTTCAGATGCACGAATGTCAGGCACAGCATTTGGAACCATAGTTCTTCATGTTGCTCCTGAGGCAAATGTGGGTGGACCGATTTCAATTGTTGAGACTGGCGATCGAATTCAAATTGATGTGAGTCAAGGCTTGCTTGAGCTTCTCGTTCCAGAATCTGAAATTGAAAAGCGCTTAAAATCTAGAAAGCAGCCAAAAGAGAACTACACTCGCGGCTATGCAAAGCTTTATATTGATAACGTCATGCAGGCTGACAAAGGTGCAGACTTAGACTTTCTGGTGGGTAAAGATACCCGCCTACCATCGCGAGAATCACACTAATGCAAAATTATGCAACCTTTAAAGATTTAGAAGATACTTCTGTTTTTATAACTGGAGGAGGCTCTGGGATTGGCGCCTCCATTACTGAAGGATTTTTATCTCAAGGAGCCAAAGTAGCCTTTGTTCAAAGGTCTGATTGTGATGAATTTTTAAGCAAAGTTTCTTCAAAATATAAGTACAAGCCATTATTTATAAAATGCGACATTACTCGAACAGACGATCTAAAGAACGCAATAGCTCATGCAAGCCAAGTCAACGGTGGAATAAATGTGCTCATTAACAATGCGGCAAATGATACTCGTCACACGCTTGAAGAGATGACCTCAGCAGAATGGGATGAGGCAATCAATATTAATTTAAAGCCACATTTTCTTTACGGCTCAAGCTGTAGCTCCAATGATGAAGTCCCAGGGTGGTGGTAGCATCATTAATTTTTCATCTAACTCCTATTTAACAGGAAATGCTGGGCTACCTGCTTATGTTACTTCTAAAGCTGGAATTACAGGCCTTACCAGGAGTTTAGCGAGAGAGCTTGGTCCTGATGGAATTAGAGTGAATACGCTGATTCCTGGATGGGTTCTAACTGAGAGACAGTTAAAGCTTTGGGCCAATGAAAAAGATTTGGCAGTTACTATGGAAAAACAATGCATTAAGGAGCACCTAATGCCTAATGATTTAATTGACTCAGCATTATTCTTGGCTTCAAATGCATCTCGAATGATGACTGGCCAAGCATTAGTGGTAGATGGTGGCGTTGCAGTTACAGGATAAAAAAGAATGATGATGGACATAAAAGCGAAATGGATTGCTGCTGATTGGGGAACAACTCATATGCGCGCCTGGGCAATTGGAGATAATGACAGTGTTTTGGCATATAGGGAGTCAAATGAAGGGATGAAAGACCTTCAACAAAATGAATTTGAGCCCGTACTATTGAGACTCATCGAAAACTGGCTCGATGACAATAAAGTGACAAATGTGATGGCATGCGGCATGGTTGGCGCTAAACAGGGCTGGGTGGAAACACCGTATTTAAAAGTGCCTTGTGTCCCAATCGACAATAGCCAGTTAACTATTGCAAGCACCAAGAATACGCACATTAAGGTCTATTTAGTTCCCGGTGTAATGCAGCACCAGCCTGCTGACATTATGAGAGGTGAAGAAACTCAAATTGCAGGATTCATTAATGAAAATCCAAACTTTAATGGCGTCGTTTGCCTTCCTGGTACTCATGCAAAATGGGTAAGCATTAAAAATAGACATATAACAAACTTTAAAACTTATATGACTGGAGAACTTTTTGGTGTAATTTCAAATCACACACTGATTAGACATTCCACCTCAATAAAAGGATGGAATCAAGCCAGCTTTGAAATAGGTGTCCATGAAGGCTTTGAAAACCCAGGCTCAATTGGCTCTGATCTTTTTTCGTTACGATCTGAGTCTATTGTTAATGATTTAGATAGAGATGAGGCCAGATCACGTTTATCAGGCCTTCTCTTAGGGCTAGAGCTTAATGGCGCTCAAAGCTATTGGAAAAACAACAACGTTACACTCATTGGATCTGAACTTCTGTCGAATAATTACCATCAAGGACTCAAGATTCTTGGAGGAGAGAGCCAATTATTTAGCCTTGAAGCAGCTACCCTTTCGGGGTTAAGTTCAGCATACAAAGAGCTTAACTCTGAGTCAGAATAATGAAAAGAGAGATAATTGCTATTCTTCGAGGAATCAAGCCGAATGAAGTCTTGGCTGTAGCTCATTCAATTGCGGAGTCAGGAATCACTCAAATCGAAGTCCCTATGAACTCACCTGATGTTTTTGACAGCATCAAATTGCTTTGTGATGAGTTTAGGGACGATATTCAGATTGGTGCTGGAACAGTAACCAATACAAAACAAGTAGAAACTCTCTCTGACATTGGGGGGGTTCGCTTTATTGTTTCTCCAAATTTTGACTCAGAGGTGGTAGAGGCAACTAAAAAAATGGGAATGATGAGCTTTCCAGGTGTCATTACGCCGACAGAGTGTTTTTCAGCTTTGAAATCTGGTGCTGATGGCTTAAAGTTTTTTCCAGCTACCCTTTTAGGGGAGGCTAATTTAAGTGCATTGAGAGCAGTTTTACCGCAAGGCATTCCTTTGTATATGGTTGGAGGAGTCGGTCCAGAAAACTTTTTATCATGGTTTGATGCTGGGGCAACTGGTTTTGGAATAGGTTCTGGACTATACAAAGCTGGTGATAGCGCTGAAATTGTTTATGAAAAAGCAAAGGCTATTGTTTTATCCTATGATAAAGCTAAATAATGATCACTGAGTCCTTACCAATAGAGCCTTGCAGCCTGGGAGAGGGACCTCTTTGGCACCCAGGGCTAGAGTCTCTGTTCTGGTTTGATATCAACTCTCACAAGATGTTTAACTGGAAGAATGGCATACTGAAGACTTGGACATTTTCTGAGCCAGTTTCAGCGGCAGGCTGGATTGATGATGACCATCTCATTATTGCAAGCGCATCCGCATTGATAAAGTTCTCGATTTCAAAGGACACCAGGGAGACTTTAATTGATTTAGAGGCTGACATGCCTCATACTCGCTCAAATGATGGCCGAGCTGATCCATGGGGCGGTTTTTGGATAGGAACAATGGGCCTTAAGGCAGAACAAGGCGCTGGTTCGATTTATCGGTTTCATCAAGGTCAGCTAAAAAAATTACAGGAAGGCATTACTATTCCAAATAGTATTTGTTTTTCACCTGATAGGAAGTTTGTTTATTTTACTGATACATCTCAAAAAAAAATCTTAAAGCAGGATCTAGACCAATTGACTGGTTGGCCCCTCAATGAGCCCTCAATATTAATCAATCTTAAGGCTCAAGGACTTCATCCAGATGGCTCTATCTGTGATAGCCAGGGTTATATTTGGAATGCTCAGTATGGCGCCTCTAGAGTTGCGAGATATAGTCCTGAAGGGTGGCTGGATCGAGTTGAAGAGGTTCCAGTATCTCAAGTTACCTGCCCATCTCTTGGCGGGAAGTTTTTTGATACCTTGTATATCACTTCTGCATCTCAAGGATTAAGTGATAATGATTTGAAAACTGAGCCTATGGCTGGTAAAGTATTTCACTTTAAAACTGATATAGCTGGTCTAGCTGAATATCAGGTAAAGATCTGAGGCTGTCATGAAACCTAAACTAGGAAGTTGTTATTATCCTGAGCACTGGCCAGAAGAACGGTGGCAAAAGGATGCTGAAGAAATGGTTGCTGCTGGCTTATCCTGGGTTCGAATCGGTGAATTTGCATGGAGCCGTTTAGAGCCAGAACAAGGCATTCAAAACTTTGATTGGCTTGATCGCGCTATCTCTATTCTTGGAAATGTGGGTCTTAATATAGTTATGAGCACGCCAACAGCTGCTCCTCCAAGATGGGTTGTTGATAAATGGCCTGACATGCTTCTTGTTGATGAAGAAGGAAGGTCTCGTCAGTTTGGATCAAGGAGGCATTACTGTTTCTCTCATGAAGGCTACCTTGAAGAATCTCTCAGGATTTCAAAAGCTGTTGCCGACCGTTATGGGAATAACCCCTTCATCAAAGCCTGGCAGTTAGATAATGAATATGGCTGTCACGAGACTACTCTATCATATAGTCCATCAGCACTAAAAGCCTTCAGGAATTGGATTGCCAAGAAATATGAATCAATTGACCAGCTTAATAAAGCGTGGAAAAACGTTTTTTGGTCCATGGAGTACAATAGTTTCGATCAGGTTGGGCTTCCAAATTTGACCGTCACAGACCCTAACCCAATCCATGAACTTGACTTTAAAAGGTTTAGTTCTGACCAAGTTGTCAACTTCAATCGAAGTCAGGCGTCAGTTATGAGACAGTATACAAAAATGCCTCTCATTCATAATTACATGGGTCGAATTACAGACTTTAATCACTACGATGTTGGTAAAGACCTAGATATAGCTAGCTGGGATAGCTATCCATTGGGTTTTCTAGAGGACCGTTCAACTCAAGATGANGAATTTAAACTCAGATTTATGCGCCATGGAGATCCTGATTTTCAGGCCTTTCATCATGATTTATATAGGACCGTTGGACAAGGTCGATGGTGGGTAATGGAGCAACAGCCTGGCCCAGTGAATTGGGCGCCATATAACCCTGAACCAGCCCCTGGTGCTGTTAGGCTTTGGTCATGGGAGGCAATTGCNCATGGCGCAGAGGTGGTCAGTTACTTTCGATGGCGCCAAGCACCTTTTGCTCAAGAGCAGATGCATGCTGGCCTTCAAAGACCTGATGGCGAAAATGCCCCAGGAATCACTCAAGCCTCTCAAGTGTCTTCTGAATTAAAAGAGTTTAAAGATATTGAGCAAGTTCAATCTAAGATCGCACTTATTTTTGACTACGAAAGTTGTTGGGCATGGGAGATTCAACCTCAAGGCAAAAGCTTTGATTATTTTGAACTAGTTTATGACAATTACAGGGCCCTGAGAAGTCTTGGCCTTTCGGTGGATATTTTGCCTCCAAATCAGAGTGATCTCAAAGGCTATAAAGTTGTTCTTATGCCTGGTTTAATGCGTGTTAGTAGAGAATTAGAAGACGCCATTGAGTCATTTGAAGGTGTCCTTATATCGGGTCCAAGGGCTGGCTCTAAAACTACTAATATGTCTATTCCTTCTCAACTTCCACCCATCGTTCCAGGAGTCAAGGCTACTGTTGCTAGCGCTGAAACACTTCGACCGAATGCTTTTATTTCAATTAAAGGTCTTGGAAGCTTTAAAACTTGGATGGAGACATTAATCGATTACGATAACATCATTGAAGAGACTGAAGATGGAAGGGCTGCTGTTGTTGGGCATGAAAAAAATATCTATATTGCTGGATGGGCAGACCAGATGACATTAAAAATGATTTTTTCTAGAGTTTGCGAATCAAAAGATATTTCAACAACAGAATTAGAGGACTGTGTCAGGGTTCGCGAAACCTTAACGCATCGGTTCTGGTTTAACTACAGTAATCAAGAGTGTAATGTGGGCTCAGTCTGTATTCCGCCATCTGGTGTTATATGGGAGTCAATCAAAGGTTAGTTTTTATCTGACTCTGAGTTCAGTTTTAGGGTCAAACAATAAAGCTCTTGAAGTGTCGACCTTGATACCAACTTTTGCAGCTGTTTTAGGCAATTTATCGTCCCTTGATTCGACAACAATTCTTTCTCCGTTTGGAGTTTTAAGATATAAGTAAGAGACGTCACCTAGAGCCTCAGTAAATTCAACTTCAAGATCGCCCGAACCTGAAATCTGAATGTGTTGAGGTCTTAATCCAATTAATAGCTCTGATTGATTTGAATCTATATCTTTAGGGGCATTCAGTTTGAGTGACTCTAGACTAGGAACTATAATTTTTGCGCCGTTAACTCTGCCCTGGACGAAGTTAATAGTTGGCGAACCAATAAACCCTGCAACAAAAACATTTTCTGGGTCATCATACAGAGACAAGGGTGAACCTACTTGTTGAATGAGTCCATCCTTAAGGACGACTATCTTGTCTGCTAATGTCATCGCCTCAACCTGATCATGGGTGACATAAATGATGGTCGTTCCAAGCTCACGATGCAGTCGCGAAATTTCAACACGCATTTCTACTCTGAGCTCTGCATCAAGGTTCGATAAAGGTTCATCAAATAAAAACACTTCAGGGCCTCTAACAATTGATCTGCCAATGGCAACTCTTTGTCTTTGCCCACCTGACAAGGTTTTAGGTTTTCTGTCTAGGTACTCTTCTAGATGAAGAATACTTGCAGCCTCATTAACTTTTTGATCAATTTCATTTGAAGGCACCTTGGACATCTTAAGTCCAAATCCCATATTTTCTCTGACTGTCATGTGAGGATAAAGTGCGTAAGACTGAAACACCATAGCAATCCCTCTATCGGCGGGGTGCATGGAGGTGACATCCTTTTCACCAATATGAATTGCACCACTAGTTACATCCTCTAGTCCAGATATCATTCTCAGTAAGGTGGACTTACCACAACCTGATGGTCCAACAAAAACACAAAATTCACCATCCTGAATATCTAAATCGATGCCATGAATAACCTCTAAATCATCATATTTCTTTGTTGCGTTTTTTATCTTTAATGATGCCATAGTAATTTATATTAATTNATTGATTTTTCTGGGAAACTCCAGGCGCCNGCCTCTTTNCCAATTTGCTCTGAAGTTGCCAGTAATTCAGGTTTATATTTTTCAAGACTTTCTANACTNTGAATATCAGTTGAGCTTGTGATAGAGAGGCCCCCAATTACNCTTCCATTGGATGTAAGGATAGGAGAGGAGATACAGATAATTTTTTCCTCATGCTCCTGACGATCAAATGATATCCCTTCTTTTTTGATCATAGTCAACTCCTTTCTAAGGGCTTTCTCTGAGGTAATTGTGTGATCTGTATACTTAAAGAAAGCTTGCTTAGAAATAACTTTGCTAAGTTCGGACTCCTCTAAAAAGGCCATCATTGCCTTACCTACACCCGTACAGTAAGCAGGACCAACTTTGCCTGCCTGTGAGTACATTTCAATAGGTGAAGCAGGGTTTCGTTTATCTACATATAAGACTTGACCGTTGTCGAGTTCAGCTAGGTGAACAGTTTCACCCACTTTGGCCGAGAGTTCATCAATAAATGGCACCGCAACTGGTGCTAACGAGCTTTGCAGCCAGGCAGAATGAGCCATTCTGACAAGCTTTAGACCTAATTTATAGGTTTGCTCTTCTTCGTTGTAGCTGAGCATGTCCTGGTTAAGAAGCGTTTGGAGAAGTCTGTAAAGGGTTGCTTTTGGATATTTGCTAGTTTTAAGTAGGCTAGAAAATCTAACGGGAGAGCCGATCTCAGCCACTTCACTTAAAACATCTAGTGCCTTACCAACCGTTCCATCTCCTCTCTTTTCAATAGTCATAATATAATCTTTTGATTAATTTTTAAATGCTCATTATTGAGTTAAATTTTATCAGATAATGTATACTGTTTTTGATTAAGTTTACAATAGTAAAACCTAGTTCCATTATATGGAAAAGTAGAATGAGCGAGCCTAAAAAATATATCTTATCTATCGATCAAGGAACAACTTCATCTAGGGGAGTGCTGTTTGACAGTAACTATGAAATAGCTGGAATTGGTCAGAAAGAATTTACACAAATTTTTCCTGATTCAGGATGGGTTGAGCATGATCCTGAAGAGATTTGGGAATCAACGCTTGAGAGCTGTAAAAGTGCTATTAAAAAAGCAAAAATTGACCCCGCTCAGATTGCAGCAATAGGCATCACTAACCAAAGAGAGACCACAGTCGTATGGGATAAGAAGACAGGTAAAGCGATCTATAATGCCATTGTATGGCAAGATCGTAGGACGTCAGATCATTGTCAAAAATTACGGGATCTTGGACATGAGGATCTTGTCACTAATAAAACGGGTCTTCTGCTTGACCCTTATTTTTGTGGCACTAAAATAGCCTGGATTTTAGATAACGTTGAGGGAGCCAGAAAAAAAGCGAATGATGGGGAGTTACTCTTTGGAACAATTGACAGTTTTCTGCTTTGGCGATTAAGTAATCAAGAGGTCCATTCAACTGACGCGACGAATGCCTGTCGAACGCTCTTGTACAATATTCATGAAGGTCAATGGGATAAGGATATGCTAGATCTCTTTAATGTCCCTATCACAATGCTTCCCCAAGTAAAAGATAATGCAGCAAGCTTTGCTATGGCTCATAAATCAATTTTTGGAGCTGAAATTCCTATTTCAGCTATGATAGGTGATCAGCCATCCGCTCTTGTTGGTCAGGCATGTTTTGAGCCTGGAATGGTCAAGTCTACCTATGGAACGGGTTGCTTTGTATTGATAAATACAGGNNATNAGCCGATAAAATCTAATAATAAGTTGCTGACTACCCTAGCTTTCCAAGTTAATAGCAAAACCTGCTACGCCCTAGAAGGTTCAATATTTGTAGCTGGCGCTGCCGTTCAATGGCTTCGAGATGGACTCCAAATCATAGAATCAGCTAATCAGTCTGACTCCTTAGCAATGCAAGCAGATTTATCTCAAGACGTTTATCTTGTTCCAGCTTTTGTTGGACTTGGAGCGCCTTATTGGGATCCAGATTGTCGCGGAGCACTTTATGGCATTACGAGAGGTACGGGGCCAGCTGAAATTACAAAAGCTACACTTGAGTCTGTTTGCTACCAAACCTCAGACCTGCTTAATGCAATTTCCAAAGATCTAGGCAATCATAAGCTGAGTGCAATTAGAGTGGATGGCGGTATGGCGGCTTCAAACTGGACAATGCAAACGCTTTCAGATTTGCTTCAGCTCCCAGTTGATAGACCAAAGAACTTGGAAACAACAGCACTTGGGGCTGCTTATTTGGCGGGCATGCAAATCGGTTTTTACCCAGCCATGGAAGATTTTGCTAAATCCTGGAGATCTGAGAGTCAGTTTAATTCTAAGATGTCAGACAACGAAAGAGATAAAAAACTCGCTGGATGGAAGAATGCTGTCAAGCGAACTTTGTCCAATCGTTAATTTTCTAGAAAGCTAATCGTCTTTTCAGCAATAAATTGACTGACCCTCACGTTGGACTCAGATGTAACTCCCGAAGTGTGAGGAGTAAGGATGCAGTTCATTGAGCTAGAGATTTCATCATAGAATTCGGCTTTAACTGGTTCTGAGCTATAAACATCGAGCGCAAAGCCACTAATTACATTTTCATGATAGGCCGCTAGTAAGTCATCCTCGTTGACAATTGTTCCTCTAGATGAATTAATAATGATTGGACTTTTTCTCATTAAATTAAAAGCATCTCCATTAATTAAATCACTTGTCTCATCGGTTAGTGGGAGGTGAATCGAAATGACATCCGAAA
>JGI26247J51722_1000635_pt1 | contig 14483 bp, 12 predicted proteins | sample SaaInlV_100m_DNA_2_FD_51722 | JGI IMG/M metagenome (IMG submission 51722)
GACCCGTTGTTGGATATCGCCAAACAACTTGAGGAAGCAGCCCTGACAGATGAATATTTTATTGAGCGTAATCTATATCCAAATGTGGACTTCTACAGTGGAATCATCTATAAAGCACTGGGCTTTCCTACAGACATGTTCACCGTGCTTTTTTCTATTGGACGTCTGCCAGGCTGGATAGCACATTGGCTAGAAATGCGGAACGGTATCTCAAAGATTGGACGACCACGCCAGATTTATACAGGGCATACTAAGCGGGAATATATAACTCTCAGCGAACGTGACTGATTTACACCCTCCTCAATAAACTTTTTCCATGCCTGAAATTTCGATGAGGGAGCAGCTTCTTGTCTCTTTTATGTTTCTGCTGGTTTTTGTGCTGGCAGGAATGTGGGGAATGCAACAGCTCAACCTTCAGCAAAACAACCTGCTACTGCAACTTGATAAGCAGGAACTTCAAATTAAGAAAATCCGTTCACATTCGAATGAGTGGGATCAGCTACGGCGAACCCCAACCGCCCCTGTAATGACGCAGGCTCTCAGTTCTTTTGTTGAAAATGTCGCCCGCTCCCTTGAGATTCAGGATAATTTACAACTTAATGTACTGACCAATGTTCAAAAAGGGACAGAAGGTGTCAAAGTAGGTTTGGACAGACTTAAACTGGATCAACTTTTGACTATGCTATATCAGTTGGAAAACCATCGGCCTGTTTTAAGGACTTCACATTTGAGCATCAGTATCAGCCCAGGAAATCGGCAGGTACGTGCCTCTTTTCAGGTACACAAGCAACAGGAAGGATGAGGCAAATGCGGTTATTAAAACGGTTGTTATTATTTATAATAGGATTGCTACTTGTCATTGTGCTGGCTTTTTGGGGTTTTAAGGAGAATTTCCCCGGTAAATCAATCGCGAACGCGATTCAGTTACGTTTGACAACACAAACAGGAATCCCTGTTGAGATTGAAGCTTTAGAGTTAAGTTGGTTAAAAGTCAGTACACCCGAAATTGCCTTGCGAACTCCTAGATGGCTGGCAGCAACCCCGGATGTCCGACTGCTTATTATCAAAAATGTGGAGGCGCTTTTTGTTCCGCTTATAACTTCCGGAAAAGCCAAAATACTTGGACAACTCCATGGAGGCACAATCGAGGTTTATACTGATTTGCGATCCCGGAAAATGTTCGACATTACTCTTACAGGAGTTAAAATTGAACAAGTCCCGCTAATTGCCGCATTACCATATGCCTTTGTTTCCGGCAGGCTTTCTTTGTCATCTCAAATTGAAAATATAAATGCCCTGCAGAGCCAACAAGCCCAGTTTCCTGAAGGCAACCTACAGGGTAGGTTGATAGATGCAGAAATCCGTATTTCTGGAGGTGGATATCTGCTTGGCATACAACTTCCGGATCTTGATTTTTCAGAGGTGCTGTTTGACCTGCAACTGGGGCCTTTAATTGCCGTTAGGAAGATTCAAATAAAAGGATCTTTTGATGGTATGATTGAAGGAACAATTCGTCTCAATGAGAAACGTCCGCGGATGTCATTAATTGATCTTAATATAGAACTCACGCCTTCCCCTGCTCTCAAAGATGAAATCAGCAACTTTGGTACTTTGCTACGCTCATTTCAGTGCGGTGAGACTATTAAAGTTAATCTAAAAGGAACGCTAAACCGCATCAACTTTCCTACAAGAAATAAATGCTGATCGGGTTTTCCTTTGTTTTGCTGTAATTTATTATGTTAGCGCTCAAGCAGCGTATTTACTGTTTACACTTCCCCAAATTATTCAACAAATAATAAACTGCTATCCCCTTTAGTGCTGCTTCCTGTATTTTCCCTTGCTGGATGCATATAAAGCTTCCCTTCTACTTTCTCCTGATTATTTAAGTTATAAATAGATAATCTTTGGATATTTCAGAGATGTGAATTTTACCTCTTACTCTGCAGCTTTCCAGTCTTGCAGCAACATTGACCACATCACGCCAAATAACAAATGTGTTTCCGGCGATTACCGTTCCTGAAAAAATAACGATTGAACTAATTAGCGGAACTCCCTCATAAAAGCGGATAGCTTGGATAGAAAGACATATTTTACATGTGTTTAGCCCGCTCATCTTTTAACTACAAATGATTACAAGCGATATCTTCAGTAATACAAATAATGTCAGAGGGGATTTAATTGAGGATATTTGCGTACTACACAAATTAATCGAATGAATGCAAGGGTAGCAAGGTTGAGCTTACCATAGCTAAGACTTCAGAGAACCACAAAACACAAAACGTTGACTGGATTATTTAAAAGAACTCAGATGATGCCAAAAAAAACGCATGAATGAGTCAGAGAGGCAAAGCAGTAAATTCTGGATCTTGTGCTATTTAAAAAAAAAACAAAGCCGCATTGTCATGAAGTGGACCTAATTAATAATGAAGTCAATACGAAGATTGAATGCAGGTTTGCCGTCATATGCAGCACTGTTAGGCATCATAAAATATGAAAAAGAATAATTAAAGTCAGTATTTTCTCCAATTTTGTGATTAAATCCAAACCACGGTTCTACGAACACACCACCTTCATCTGTGGTGGTAGTTCCATCATTCGATTTTCCACCCGCACCTCCAGCTGTTAAGCCCCAGTCCACATAAATGTCATCAAATATGGTAAAATCATAACCAGCCGTTAATCCACCAAGTGACATAGTTCCAGTTTCAGTTGGTCCACCAGTTTGACCTGTAAATCCAGTACCACCAATAAAAAACTTTTCTGTGTTGTAGACTACATAACGCCACCCGTAAAAGAAAGGAAGCATGAGTCCATTCTTCAAAGCAACACCTGTCTTGGATTTCTTAAAGTACGAATCAGCATAAATATATTGGCCTGCCAAATTTGTTTTGGAAGTCTCATCTGTCGGTAAAACTTCTTGGGTTTGAGCTGAAACCTGGACAGAAAAAAAGACAGATATTAGTAAAATTATTATATTTTTCATGTTCAATTCCTACTTCTGTTCTGATTGATTTTGTAGACTCTCCTGCACCGTCCCGCGTGAGAATCTATGGACTAAAAATTGNAAANTAATTTTTTTGTTCTNTAAATCAAAGTATNATATATTATTTTCAAGTTAAAGTACAGTATATTAACAATTATTCCAAACAGTTTATCATTTTAGTTTGTTAACTGAATTCTTAAAACAAACTCATACAATGAATCTTCAGACAGTTTGCTACAGATATGTAGCTAAACTTCTTTATTTGCTATCGTCGTTATGCGCATCTTCAATTGCAAAATATACCTCCTCGACGAGGATTATATGTCTACAGTCAATGATTGCCACACGTTATATAAACTATTGTTATTATTATTATAAATAAAATTTATATTATGATGTATTCCTGAATAACAATTATTTATCAGCATAAACAACTCAGCTATTATCTAAAGTTGCAATAGTGAAGCCTAAATGAAAAATATTAATAAATAATAATTAAGTGAGACTAGGCGTCAAAACAATTCTGCCCGAAGTTGTTCAAGACGTACCCTCACTTGATTATTATCCGGCTCAAGCCGTAGAGATTCTTCCCATGCGGATTCTGCCAGTTCAATTTCTCCAAGTTGATAATAGATAATTCCAAGATTCCACCAGGCAACTGTGTACATCGGATATTTTTTAGTAAGACTTTCTAAAAAACTACGAGCTTCCTCCCGTTTTCCAAGTTTGATAAGAACTGCTCCAAGCCTCAGTAGTGCCTTATGGTGCTCCGGATTCAGGTGAAGCACTTCACGATACAGAGATTCGGCTTTTTCGTGGTGTTTTAATTTCTCGTGAGCATAACCCAAATATAGATTTATCTCAACATGTCTGGGGAATTTCTTTCTCAGTTTAGCAAGTAGTGAGAATGCAGTTTGCAAATCCTGCTGGGCCAATTTCAGCTGTGCCAGCCCTAGCAACGGTTCGGGAAGTGACGGTTCAAGAACAGACGCATCTTCAAAAGATTGACGTGCTTCTGACCAGAGTCGTGAGTTATAACTCTCCATTCCAGATTGCATCAACTGTTCATAATTCGCTGCATTTTGAGAAATTGATGCAATAAGCCACGGTTCTAAATCTTTTACAAGTACGTGATAAGGCTGCCAACCGTATGGGCTCGGCTCGGCTACAAAAGGATAAAGCCGGAGTCCTTTTTTAATGTATGAGGCACCTGCTTGAGGGGTTTTTCCAATAGTAAGACCATAAAGGATTAAAGCCAAACCGTTTCCGGGATTAATCTTGTTGGCAATGTTTGCCTGCTGTTTAGCAAATAATGGTTCTTTACGCAGGTAGTGTAAAAGGGAGAGTAAGCTGTGGTGTGCACTATTTCCAGGATGAACTTTCATAACCGCCAAAATATCTGTTTCAGCGGAATTCAAAGAAGGAACATGGGCTGGCCGCATCATGCTGCTTTCGATAATGAGTAAAACTGCTCTGTAATATCGGATTGAAGCCGCCATAGAAGGGTAACTCAATATAAGCGCCTCCAACTCACCTTTATGCTCTTCCCAAGCAGAAGAATTGGTTGCTGGAACTGATTTGAGCCTCCACTGATAAAAACTCCGAATTCCTTCCCAAGTGTAGCCTAAAGGGAAATATGTAAGATCACTGAATAATTTATCTCCTTTTTTAAGATCCTGCAAGAGAGAGTCAATCAGTTTGTCCGGAGTGATCCAGGAATGAATGTTTTGTATTTTTTGAAAGGAGTTCGTTTCTCCGAAACTATGGATACTCCAAGTGACAGAAAGTTTGTTGAGGACTTTCTGTATGGATAATGTAATAAGTTTGTCTGGTTTTAGTTGTGAAATTTCTGAATTTATAAATTCAGTAGAACTTGACTTCAACTGACCGGAGTTATTTAGACGCCGATTCCAGTGGTACATAGAATCCGGTGAAATGACTGAAAATCGATCAGCAAGTTGTAACTGTAGGGAAAGCTCTTCCTGAAGATAAAGTCCCAGCCAATTCAGTCCCTTTGAGGGATAGTGAATATTTACAGAAAGAACTCCTACCGATGGGCGTGCCTGAAGTAATGGCGGGGAAATCAGTCCGCCGAAAAACAAGCTTATAAATATCAAGGGAAGTGATTTGCGAAGAAGCTGAATTAACATATTCTTCGCAAATGGGTGTGCAGGCAATAAAACTGTGCAGAAAAAACTAGATGATCCGGAATACGGACTCTGCGTCATGCGTAATGCTGAGTAGATTCTGGAGCTTCTGTGAATGAGTCAGGACTGGTTCCAAAAACGGAACCTTCAGTTTCATCACCTTCAGCTGAAATATCTTCTACGTCTTCATCTGCAGTAGCTTCTTCAGCGTCTTCTTCAGCTTCAGCTTCAGCTACTACGTCCATAATTTCTTCTTCTTCGACTTTCTGAATTGCTACCTCTACTTCTGCTTCAATCTCAACTGTTTCTCCATCTTCGAGATGCTCAAATTTTTCAATCAAAGCAGACAGTCTATCTTCCCAGTCTACATAACGGTTTTCCAGCTCATCGTTTTGTTCTTTCAGTTCAGTAATTTCCATACGTGACAATTCGATGGTTTCAATCGCTGCGTTGATTTTACCTTCCAACTGTTTCAGTAAATCGTTTGACATGTTAAATTTCCTTCAATAAATGGTTGACGCAATTTTTTCACGGAATTCTTTGCCTGGATTCCTGTTAAAACTTTCAGCACTTCAATAAATGCAAGAGCCGTACATTTTAGTAAACACTGTCAAAAAGCGGTAATTCTGCCTACATGATAAAACTGGTTGCTTCGTGTTTTACAGATTTAATTAGCTATAAAATCAGTCGTTAATAAATTTTTAATTTAATAAAATTCATTTAAAAACTATTTTATAATCAGCAATCTTCTCAGGCGGACAACTTATGCATGTCACTTCTTTTCTTGTTAAGATTCTCTGCAGGCGCAGGCAGTCTTTCAAGTATACGCGTAGAAATTTGTTCCGGACTTAACTCCGCAGACTCCCGTTGTTCTTCCGGAGAACCCTGCGCAATGAAACGATCCGGGACTCCAATCTGTAAAGTCGGTACGCAAATTCCATTCTCACTCAGAGTTTCCAACACACCACTGCCGAAACCTCCGTGTATTGTGTTTTCTTCCAGACTGACCAGCATGTTTACTTTTCGGGCAAACTGGACAATCACCTTTTCATCAAGAGGTTTAACAAATCTGGCATTGATAACAGCTGTCGAAAATCCTTTTGACTCGAGAATTTCCGCCACCAGTACTGCAGTATCAACCATCAATCCCACTGCAAACAGCGCAACATCTTTGCCTTTACGCAAAATATGTGCTTTGCCTAATTCAATTTTCGGACTCTTTTTTTCATCAAGCTCAGCAGTATTCCCTCTTGGGTAACGAATTGCGGATGGACCTTTTTCGTAATTGCAGGCAAGTTCCATCATGCCTCGTAATTCAGCTCCATTTCGCGGAACCATGATCGTCATGTTGGGAATCATACGCAAATAAGTCAGGTCATATAAACCATGATGTGTCGGACCATCCGCTCCTACAAATCCTGCCCGGTCGAGCATAAAACGTACAGGCAGTTGTTGAATCGCCACATCGTGAATAATGTGATCCAGTGCGCGCTGCAAAAAGGTTGAATAAATTGCAACAAAAGGTTTGTTTCCTGTGGTGGCAAGTCCTGCTGAACATGTTACGGCATGTCCTTCCGCAATTCCTACATCAAGCACACGATCCGGATATTTCGGTTGAAGTTTAACAATTCCAGTTCCGCTCAACATGGCAGCAGTCACAACCACAACCTTCTCATCCCGCTCCATTAATTCTCCAAGTTTGTCACCAAAAACCTGAGAAAAACTTATAGCATTCCCGCTTGATTTGTTCTTGATAAATTTGCCATCGACCGGTTCAAAAGGGCTTACTCCGTGATATCTGTGGGAATCTTCTTCCGCAAAAGCATAACCTTTGCCTTTCTGTGTGATTGCATGAATCACGATTGGTCCATCCAGTTCTTTTACATGATCGATTAAATCCAGCAAATCAGAGAGGTTATGACCATCAACTGTGCCAAAATAACGCCAGCCTAATTGTTCGAAAAGCATACTTGGCGGAGAAAAAAAGCTCTTTGCAGAATCGTGTAATTTCTGTAAAGTAGCTTTCAGACCAAGTCGTTCAGAGAAAGGAGCTTTATCGGCGAACTCCAGAGTTTCATCACGGAAACTGTTGTAAAATCTGGAAGAGGCAAAGCGGGTCAGCAATTTTGAAATTGCACCAACATTTGGATCAATGCTGATACCGTTATCATTGTAGATAAGCAGCATATTTTTATCGAGTGAACCGTTATGATTCAGAGCCTCAAAGGCTAAACCTCCTGTCATAGCTCCATCACCAATTACAGCAATTACGTGGTGTTTCTTTTGCTGAAGATCACGTCCGATAGCCATTCCGAGCGCAGATGAAATTGAGGTGGAAGCATGCCCTGCACCAAAATGATCATAGCTGCTCTCATCTCGAGAGAGGAATTTTTTAATACCACCTGCTTTACCCAGCGAATCAAAATTTTCATTGCGGTCAGTCAGAATTTTATAAGGGTAAGCCTGGTGACCAACGTCCCAGACAATTCGGTCTAAGCTAAAATCAAAATTCTTTAGCAAAGCAACTGTGATTTCAACTGTGCCCAGTGAAGAAGCCAGGTGGCCACCTCGTTGACTGGTGACTTCAATAATTCTCTGTCGGCATTCTGCGGCCAGTTGGGTCAACTCTTTTAAATTTAAGTTTTGAATCTCTTTAGGTTGTGAGATACTAGCCAATATTGATTTCATACTTTGATGCTGGAATCCCCTTTTTCTTAGTGGGGGTATTAATTAAAAGTGCTTTAAACGCTGCTGCTTTATAATCCTTTAAGTGCTACCATTGAGCCGAAATGTTTGTTAGCACAAAGAAAAATAAATTATTAACTGAACTCATTATATCTTGGAGATGTTCTTATGTCCACTAATACACTTGAGCAATTAAAACATGCCCAATCCTCTTTACTGGCAGAGAGGAAACCGGTTTCTCAAATTCAGGGGGCTCTAAAACAAGCAAAAGATATCACTCAGTTTGTTCATATTGCTCTTGGCAAAGAAAACCGCTGGATTTTTCAAGCTGGTGAACCAGAGTGTATTGTCTCTATGCTGGCAGATATAAACCGGACCAACAAAGAGCTATATGAAAAATGCCGCAGTCCCGAACATTTCAGCAGAGAGGCTGATCGTTTTTTGAAAATGAAAAATCAAATACAGCGTCAGGTGGATTGTATCCATCTAAGTCTGGATCAGGGATTTTATGGTACAGAACCACTTGGATTTTCCCCCGGGAAAGCCATCTGGTACAGAACCACTTGGATTTTCCCCCGGGAAAGCCATCGAATTATCCCTTAAAAAAATAAAAAGCATCCGTGACGGTCACCAACAGGGTAAATGGGTGACTTTGCCTATTGACGCAGCGGTTGATGATTCAGCAAAAACGGAAGTAGAAAAACTCTATTTTGACGCCGCTCCACTAGCCGGAACTCTCCTGAATAATAAAAATTTCAGCAGTTTTGATACTCCAATGACTATTGAAGAGGTTCAAGCTGTCTATAAATTTTTCCAAAGTGTAAACCGCATTCAAGGCTTGGAAAAGCAGGCTCTGAATACTGCTCTTGGGAAAAAAACTGCCCCGCAAACGTCGACGCCGGATGAACTTCTGGAAAAACTTTCAGGTTTTGAGCGAAAACTTAAAAATATCAAAATTTCGTCCTCAAAGAATATTCCGAAATGGGAACTGGAATTGTACCAAATATCCCGTACGGACATGCTGCTGCGTATGTATCTTTTGCGTATCCCTTTTGAGTCTCTGGGATTTTTCCATAAACATCTGAATGATCTCAAAGAAAAAAAAGAAAATGCAGGCATTGAAGAAAGCATAGCTGAATTCCACGATAATGCTACACAGGAGTTGGAACATCTACAACAGTTTATTGAGACATTTGGCAGTGTTGAAGAAACGTTACGTGAGGTAACTGGTATACTGCAAAACCTTTCCATCTCTTTTGGCAAAATCTATCACAATGCCTCTTCACAAACTATCACCAGCCCTTTCCTCTTTAAAGTCCTGGGTTTGATTAAAGGTATGTTGGAGAAAGGCGTACGAGTTGCTGAATCCAAGACTCAGAAACTTAACCAATTGCATCAAAACGTAAAGGATGTTGAGCTGTTTGACGCTCCAATAACTGAGGGGATGTTATACGCGCTTGATTTGCTGGAAGAAGGTAAAAAGGAGATGCTGCGGTATTGTGAACAAATAAAAGGTTTTGTTGAAACACTTTCGGATGCTTCAGATTGGAACTCGAGGAAAACTTATAATTACCTGCAGAAAGCATATGATGGAAACACTAAATTAACTGCTGCGTCAATGGTTTTTGGCAGTGTCACCCAGACATGTGTTTTACTGAAAACATCCATCAAGGAAATCGAATCAATGTGGCTTGAACTCAGAAAACTACGCGAGCAAAAGCTTGACTCCGCAGTTTTGTANGAGCAGTCAATTGCTTTGCTTAAACGTGATACAGCATTTTCAGGAAATAATCTGCTGAAAAGTACTGAACAAGTGGAGGAACTGAATTGGATATTTGATGAAATGTTAGGACAGGGCACACAGGATGGACAGAGTTTTGTCGAAGAACTGAACTTAGAGCTAAAACCAGTTGGAGTCAGAATTCTAGCCCATAAAATAAAAGCTGCTGCCCAGAAAGAAGAAATCGCAAGTGAAGTTGAAAAAACAGAGCCAGCTCCTTTACAGAGAAAATCCACGTCACGCAAATCAGCTAAATCGAGCAAATCCTCGCAGTTTTCTACAGGCCATAAAAAATCTGCTTATGATCCTTTTCCGCCTTTTGAAATGAAAGCCATAAATGAAACCTGCAAAACAATGAGTTCCTCGCAGGGAAAAATGATATATCAGGTGTTGACAAATACTCACACTTTTTTCACATTATTGAACAAAATGGAAAATTCCTTTAAACCGGGGGAAGGTATTGAAAACGAACTCGAACAGGATTTATCCAAAAGCAAAACAACTCAAGAATTACTGCACAATTTTGCAAGATTAAAATTTTTGCCACATGGTTATTACAATAACAACGATTTACCTTTAGAATTCAATGAAGAAAAGCACCGGTTCCAAGCACCGGAAGGTATAATNAAACAGCTTAAACTAAGCGAAAGTTCGACAGGAACACCTTTGGAAGTTTTCCGACGTTTGATCAGAGTTTTGCTCGGTTTTGATGCTCCAAAAACACTCGGTACAATCTTGCCCAAGCAGACACTGTCCATTCTTGAAGAAGATTTTATGCTCAATTCTCAAGACAGAAAAGCTGTTGAGGAGTGTCTGAAAAAAACATGATCTACGTTTTATCTGTAAAACTTACTGATATTAGTAGAATCCACATTCTCCTCCACTTTCCCAAATTTTCTTCAAAATTCCTTCACATTCTTCTGTTAGTCTAATTCTCATATAACAACAATCAGGCTAAAATATTTCAACTTTAACTTACCCGGAATGAGTAGACTTCATTACCTCAAACAAGAGCTTTATTATCGCTTCGGCAGAAGCACAGTCACTTTGGTCAGCGTTTCACTGGTAGTTTTCATGGCAGTAACGCTGACCGCTATCAGCAACGCTTCATCAGACGCATTGCGGCTTCCACTTGAAAATGTCGGTGCGGATATTGTCGTACAGCTTTCCGGAGACATACCGAAGAAGCTGGAAGGACTCGTTTTTCCACACCCCACCGCGCAGCTTCCCGCAGATGCGGTTGAGAGAATCCGTAACCTTCCTGGAGTCATCCGGACCACTGGAGCAGTATTTTTGTGGGACTTGTCTCCAAATAAATTTCAGTCTCTTTTGGGAGTTGACTCTAAAGGTACTTCAGGAATCCCTGGTTTGAATTCACAATTAATTTCAGGAAAGCCGCTCGATCCGAAAGTTCTGCCGGTAGAAGCATTGGTGGATGGTGATTTTGCTTCAAAGAATAAATTGAAGGCCGGTTATCAAATAGAATTACAAGGAAAGAGCTATCGCATTTCGGGAACAGTAGATACACCGAAATCAGGTAATATTATGCGTGCAGATATTTACTTGCCACTTGCGGAAGCACAACTTCTCGCCAGTAATGCCCCATGGATTATCGATCTTTATCCATTTACAAAGACTGATGTAAATTTACTTTTTCTCGAAGTTGATCAACGTCATTTGGGCACTGTAACAAGTTCTGTTGAAAAAATGTTGGGTGAAAAAGCGATAGTTTCCAGTGAAATTTCGATCCAGGAAGAATTGGAAGATCTGATGTTTCTCTCAGATCAAATGAGTGTGATTTTTACAGCAGTCGTCGCGTTGCTCGCTTTAGCGCTTTTGGCAAGAAGCACCGCTACTGCGATTAGTGAACGCAGCAGAGACCTTGCAGTTTTGCAGGCTGTGGGCTGGACACGGCCCCAAATTATCAGTCAGCTATCACTTGAAACTGCAATCTTGTCCGGAGTTGGAGGATTGCTGGGGCTCTTGTTCTCCTGGTTAGGAATTGCATTGATTGGTGATGTGGAACTGGCAATGGAACTTTCTTGGGAAATCAGTCCCAGTCCACATTTTTTACCAGAAACAGATTTTGACCGAACCCGAATGTTGGTCGCGCCAATTCAAATGCCTATGTTGACCTCAGCATTAGCTTGGTTTTTAGCTGTCTTAACCGCTGTTTCNACTGCAGTCCTAGCAGGATTTAAAATGGTACGTCCTTATCCGTGGCGTTGGTTAGCCGAAGAATAAATTATTATTAAAGCAAAATTGAGAAAAGACAGATATTATCTCTAACATTCAGAAAACAGAAAGATCCTTATGTCAAATGCTGTTCAAGTCACCAACCTCAGTAAGCAGTTCAATACTGTGAGTGTCCTGCGGGACCTTTCTTTTACGATTCCTGCCGGTAAAATGAGTGCCATTGTTGGCCGCTCAGGTTCAGGAAAAAGCACCCTCTTGAGTTTGCTTTCAGGACTGGATTCACCATCCAGCGGTTCTGTCTCAATTGACGGTGTGGAGTTGGCTGGACTTTCTGAATCAGAATTAGCCAAAATCCGGAGAGATAGGATTGGTATTGTCTTTCAGGGATTTCACTTGATTCCATCTTTAGATGCTCTGGCGAATGTGCTCCTGCCAGTTGCCTTTGAAGAAAAAACAAAACAAGCAGGACACATAGACTTAGCGAAAAGGTTGCTTGAAGAAGTAGAGCTTGGACATCGGCTGAACCACCGCCCTGCCCAACTCAGTGGTGGTGAACAACAACGCGTCGCAATTGCACGCTCATTAATTCATCGTCCCCGGGTTTTGCTCGCAGATGAGCCCACCGGAAATTTAGACGAATCAACCGGAAAAACAGTCTTGTCACTGCTCCGTAAAATCAGCCAGGAATACGGAACAACCTTGGTGGTTGTAACCCATGATACTGAAATCGCACAACAGGCGGAACAACGCCTTCACTTAAGTAATGGAGAAATTTCTGATGAAACAAATTAATCTTAAAAGTATTTTAGTTGCTGTAATGCTGTCTTTAAGTGTCAGCTTCACACCAAACATTTGGGCAGCTTCACCTGTAGAAGTTGAAATCGTAGCCCTTGACCATTGGCCGATTAGACGTGCACTTGAACAAACACTTGAAATGCTGAAAAATTTTGGTGACAAAGTCACTGTACAACAGATAGACGCAGATACAAAAGCCGGGAAAGCCCGTCTAAAAGCCTCCGGAATGAAGGGACATATTCCGGTTGTAATATTTGTAGATGGAGAATTCAAACACACACTTGAAGGACAGGAAGTCATTTTCGAAAACTTTCCGGTTGCCTCAGAAAGTCCGATGAAACTTGATGGAAAATGGTCCGCCGGAGATGTTAGGGCAGTGATTGAAGCAAAACTTGGAGAAAATTAAAGTGTCTCCTTTAAAAATACACGGCACGTATTTAATCAAGGAATTGCTTTATCGCTGGGGTCGTTCAATCTTTGTGGTTGGCGGAGTCGGACTTGCGGTTTCGATGGTGATATTGCTGCCTGTTCTCGGTGAAGGCTTTCAGTCATTGGCGCAACTGCCGTTTAAAAATCTGGCTGCAGATTTGGTTGTTCAGCAAGGTACGACAGAATCCGCGCTGCCTGAAACTATGGGACTGATGATTCCTTATTCCGCCCAACCAATTGCGGAAAAAAAATGGAATTCTCTGCGTACAATTGAAGGTGTGACCGAAGTCAAGGGAACAGTTTTGCTCTGGAATTTCGCACCTGGAAAGTTTTTCAGCGTTAGTGGAATTCCGCTCAATTCCGGAAATGAGAACGAAAACGAAAATCCAGAAAAGCTGATCGGCCCCGCGAAAGTCAAGGAATGGCTGATAAAAGGACGGTTGCCAAAAGCGGGAAATAATGAAGCATTGGTAGAACGGCATTATGGTGCGTTTTATAGTCTGAAACCCGGAAAAACTATCAAGATCGGCAGTACGACTTTTACAATAAGTGGAATCGTGGATATTAGGCAAGGCAGTCAAATCGCCTCTGCCAATTTCTATCTGGACATCAACGAAGCGCGGCGCTTGGTAAATATGAAAGACGGTCATGTCAATCAGCTTTTCCTGCGTGTCTCCGATCCATCAACAGCTGATTCTGCCAAAGCTTCGATCCAGAAAATAATCCAGAATTCCAGTGTAGTCAGCGCCGTTTCTTTTTTGTCACTGCTCGGAACACTTTCCCGTTTAACCGGACAATTTCAGCAAGTAACTACCTCTGTTGCGGGAGTCCTGGCGTTACTACTTTTGATCGTCTTTTTACGTGGAGCAATGGGCGAAAGGCAACGCGAAGCAGCTGTCCTCCGTACTATCGGCTGGAGCCGTGAACATGTCCGGAAACAGATTTCCGCTGAGGCTGCGATTCAAGGATTTATAGGTGGATCGCTTGGAGTGTTGTTGACTTGGCTGGCCGCACAAGGACTTTCAACTCTAAAATTTTCTCTACCAAACGGACTCCAAAAAAGCGACGATCCAGCAGCTTTTTTAGGTAGTCAATATGTTGCACCTGTAGTGGAAACCAATTTAACTTTGAGCTTAGATCCGCTTCTCTGGTTAACCACACCAATTGCTACAGCACTCATTTGCGGAATATTGGGTTGGTGGCTGGCCGGACAACGACTTAGGGGCACACCCTGGGGGAAAATACGTTCTTAATCAGCAAGAAGCCGGATCCATTCACTTGAGCTGGCTGTCTTTGCTGCCGCTGCGGTTGAAATAACTGATCGAGGATTGATTTTTTTCCACCTTTGATTGGCATTTAACGCACAGGCGGACTCCGGGCACAGCTTTGCGCCTTGCTTCCGGGATCATCGATTCGCATTCTTCACAATGAATAGAACTTTCCCCTTCAGTCAAACGACTTCTTGCCA
>JGI26247J51722_1000643_pt1 | contig 14429 bp, 12 predicted proteins | sample SaaInlV_100m_DNA_2_FD_51722 | JGI IMG/M metagenome (IMG submission 51722)
TATCCTTAGTAATTTCACCTCTTATCTTAACGGAAGGTTCTCTTATGCTTATTCGACAACTGCTTCTGGTTATGGAGATGAATTCTCTAATGATAGGCATTTAGCGAGTATTTCACTAATTGTGCAGTATTAAGCTATCTATTAGAAATCTGACATACGCCGTGAAGCATTTTTTTTTACTTTTGTTAATTGCCCATGTTGCATCAGTTCAGGGGAACCAGCAAGTTGCGGATAATCCTGTAGCCAATTCTGATCAATCGTTACCTAAAATCACTGTTGGAGGTTTTCGGTTCGGGACATACACGATTACTCCTCTTGATCGTATTCAAGTCAGCATTTATGGTGAACCGGAGTTGTTGGTCAGTGAAATTGTTGACCGTCATGGAATGATTTATCTCCGCTTGGTTGGGGAAGTGAATGTTGCTAATTTAACTGTCAAACAAGCTGAAGAAAAAATTGAATTAGAGTACATAAACAAAAGGTACCTTCGTAGACCAAAGGCACGAATTCGTATGGTCGATTATGCTCCACAAGAAGTACTCATGCTTGGAGAAGTTCGTAAGCCAGGTCCATTTAGTTTTCCCCATGAAGTTGAGGCAATGGATATCGTGGAGGCCGTTGCGAGAAGTGGAGGAGTCACTGAACTTGCGAGTGAGAAAAAGGTTACTGTTAAAAGAAAGACCGATGTAGGATTTGATGTTTACCGCGTTGATCTGAAGAGTCTTAAAAGGGGCTTGGAGGAGGGGAATGACGAGGGCCGTTTCTTTTTGCAACCTGGTGATATTGTATTTATTCCTGAAAGAATAATTTAAATTTTGAGCAATGCAATTTTCTACCCGTTATCTACTTTGTTAGCAACCAGCAGACAACATTGACTATGGATAAGGACGGAGATTTCCTTCAAAATCAACCATCACCAAGTGCGAATTCTGCTAGATTTAGGGGAATCGTTGATTTTCTGCTCATTATTCGAGATCGCTGGTTATGGGGACTTAGTATTGCTCTACCTGTTAGTCTTATTTTTGCATTCAAGCAGCTAAATGTAGATAAATTATTTTCCGCGAGTGCTTCATTGAATTTTGAACTTCCGAAGAAGATTCTCGATTTAACTCCTGTCCAAAGGACTGACTTTTCCAAGCAGGTTTTGGGAGAGCATGTACAGCGACTGAGGAGTAAAGAGTTCCGTGACAGGTTAATGGCTTCTTTTACTGACGATGAAAAAGAAAAATTATTAAGTCCATATCGCAGTCTAGATGTTCAGAATAATGTCATCCCGACAATCCCACAATTGATCCGTTATAATGTCATAATGGGTGGCACTCATATCCCAACATTAACTATTACAGCAACATCACTTCATACAGGGGATGGAGCTAGTATTATTGCAAATAAAGTTCAGAATGAGTACCTAAGGCACATAAAGTCGACAAGATCTCAGATTGATTCCGTTGTTATCAGCAAATTGAGAGATCAGCTAAATCAGATGTCCGAGGAAGAAAAGAGCCTTGAACTTGAATTAGAGAAGTTCAGAGGGGAAAACGATCTGGTTTCCATCCAAACTGCTCGTGATTTTATAGTTACAGCCATGACGGATCTTAAGAACAAGATCAGTAGTGCCAATATTGAGAAATTAAACAACGAAGTAATACTTCTGCAAATTAAAAGGCAACAGGCAGATAATGTATCTCAGGGATTTCCTGAAAATACAAATCTTCATCTCATTAATGAAGTTTCTGCCTACGGTTCTGTGCAGCAATATCGTTCTGAAATATCAAGTTTGAAGCGTCAGAGAAAAAATCTTGAGGAAAAGTATTTGGAACGCCATCCAGCCATAATTAGGAATTTAGATGAAACACTTGAATATGAAACATTACTGGCAACGGAAATTAGTTTGGCCGAGTTATCATTTGTGCAAAATGTGACAACCGCTATTGGCAGAATTTCAAATTTCAACAAAGAGTTAGAGAAACAATTACGGAAATCGCAAGATCTTGATAGCATCAACATAGGCTATCGTGTAATTGAGAGAGAAGGGGAGGCCAAGACAGCACTGCGTCAAAGTATTCTTAAAAGAATTAATGATATTGAAGTTTTACAAGAGATTGAAGAGTCGGACTCAACATTGACTGCTGGATCTCCGGCCGGCACACCAATGGTGCCTATTTCCCCTAACTCTAAGGATATAATCTCTAAATCATTTGGGGTGTTTTTCATGGCATTTATTTTGATCCCAATCGGTATGGAATTTTTGGATAATCGAGTAAAGTCTCCTTGGGATATTGAGGTTTTTATTGGCAGAGAAATGTTAGCCGGTATTCCCCGGATTTCATTAGTCAGTGAAACCAACCGACCTCTTATTGTGGCGCAAGACTTGGATGAAAGTCTTGTCGAATCGTTTCGAGGGCTTTACAGCCGAATTCAAATGAATTCTGATAATATTTATCCTAAAAGTATACTTGTCACGAGCGCCATTCCTAGTGAGGGGAAAAGCCTTCTTGCCGCTAATCTTGCTCATTCTTTTGCCAATCATGGGCGAAAAACATTGTTGATGGATTTTGACCTACGCCGACCAGGATTACATAAGTTCTGTGGATTGAGTAATGATAGTGGATTACTTAGTTTTGTACAAGAATTACAGGCCAATCCTGCTGCTCCATTGAATATGGATGATATACCTGAAGTTTATCCTAATCTACGTTTGCTTCCTTCAGGTGGTAAGACCCGTACGGCAACTGAACTACTGGAGAAGATGTCATTCACTAACCTGCTCATTAAATTAAAAAGGGAATTCGATGTATTGTTAATTGATAGCTCTCCAGTCGGGTTGTTCCCTGATTCTAATGCACTTGCAACAAAAGTTGATGATTTAATTTTTGTTACGCGTTACTCCAAGGTCGGTAGACGTACTGCAAAAACCATGCTTGAAAAACTGGAGGAGACGGGTGCTCGCATTCTTGGAGTCGTGCTTAATGACTTACCTGAAAAGAAGAGCTCTTCCTACTACTATAATTATGGTTATTATGGTTACGGCTACGGGTACTACCGCTATAAGTATTATAGCAAATATTACGGTGACAGTGGATCTGATACCATGGCCAAGCAGAAAGAAACCCGAAAGAGTTAACTTTTTAGATTTTTTAAAAACTAGATGACCTCACTTGGGGTTTTATGGCGATTTAGTCTGTTTTTTTTAAGTTCAGCGGTTTTGGCAATTGTTAAAAACTCGTAAGTCGAGTGTAACCTCGCAAAATAATATCCTTCTCTGCCGTCGAGGAATCCTTTTTGCCAAATATAAACATAAAGGAAGCGCAGGATTGGTCGGAAAGGAAGCTTGTTTACGTACCCTTTGATTTTTCGGCGCATATTTACAGTCTTGTTCTGTAAGGGCTGATTTGCCTGCGCAGATTTTTTTTCCAGAGCCACCCTTGCTTCCCAGTTGGAATATCGATTGTGCTTTTCAATAAAGACTTCTATGGATGGAAATGCGTAATGGTCCATTTGACTCCTCATTTGATATTTACTTGAGCCTTTCACAACGACATGCTCATGGACCTCGTTGTCACCACTGGCTGTATCCACACCAGTTAGTTTTTCGTATCTTCCCAGTTTGTGTCGAAATAACCGTAGGTTCCAGTTCGGATAGTAGGCATGTCGCAACCATTTGCCCATAAACATGAAGCGTCGATTGATCCAACAACCATCAATCTCCAAATGTGGCGATGTTATGAGATTCATTATTTCCGATTCCGCTTCAGGGGGAAGGACTTCATCGGCGTCGAGGATAAATACCCATTCATTTTGAAATGAGAGGTTTTCAAGAGCCCAGTTTTTTTTCTTTGGCCATGTCCCATTGAAATGAAACTGGATGACTTTTGCCCCATATTTTTCAGCTATTTCAGCGGATTCATCTTCACTTTGGGAATCTACAACAAATATCTCATTCGCCCATCGCACGGAATCAAGGCACCCAGGTAGGTTTTTCGCTTCATTTTTAATGGGAATTAGAATAGAGACTGGAACCTTCATATTTTACTGTGCCGCAATCACAAATGCTGGAGAAATCTGTTAGCCTACCCGAATTGTGGTCGCGGGATTACCGGCAACTGTGGTATGTGCGGCGACATTTTTTGTAACTATAGATTGAGCACCAATTACTGCTTTTTCTCCAATTGTGATATCTGGTAGAATCATCGCTCTTGCTCCAATAAATGCATTGCGTTTGATTAGAATTCGCCCTGTTTGCAGAGGTATTGCAGGATCTTGAAAGTCGTGTGTGCCAGTGCACAGGTATACTTCTTGGGCGATTGTGGCACCTTCTTCGATTTCGATTGGCCCGAGAGAATATGCATTTGCCCGATCTCCAAGGCAGGAGCGGTCTCCTAGTTTCAGATGCCAAGGTATTTGAATACGTGCTCGTTGGTGCACAAATGGTCTTCCTTCTATTGTCGCGCCGAAGAATTTCAAGATCAGCAATCTCCATAGATTGAAAGGCTTTGGAGTCCAAAAGCAGAGAAGACCCCATGCACACTCCCAAAGAATCATTCGAATTTTTGTTGATAAATCCCATGGACTTTCAAATTGAGAGGATTGACCTGATTTAACACTTTTCATTTTGGCCTTGGAGATGAGATGCCGATAATTTCTTCAAAATCCTTAATGAATTCTAGGCTAACTCTTTTAGGAGAATAGGCAGTTGCAGTTTCAACTGCTTTTTCACTCACAGAATTATCGGTATCATATACTTCTATTATCAATTTAAGCTTTTCGGCCAATGCTTTTTCAGGTTCATCAATGCGGTGATTGAAGCTAAATCCATTAACGCCATTATTGATAAAATCTTTAAAACAAGGCAGACCTGAAACGAGAGTTAGGCATCCTCTGGACATTGCTTCGAGTGCTGCCAGTCCAAAAGTTTCTCCATTTTCCGCCAGAGAGGGGTAAACGAAAATGGAAGATCGGTCGTACTCCTGAATTAATTTATCCTGATCAAATATGGGGTTTTGGAAATATACATTATCCATGTCTTTTGCCAATAATTGAAGTTGCTTCCTATATACACTGCCCGCACCTCCATGCTTTTCTTTCCATGGTCCAATAATCTTAAGCTCCCATTTTTCTTTTATTGAATCTGGTAGGCTTTCGAAACTTTTAATCAGTAGATTGATCCCTTTTTCTGGGTGTATTCTTCCTGCGTAAAGAATCCTATTTATCTTAGGTTTTTCAAGTGATGGCCTTCCTATAAACAGAGGATCCAGCGGGTAGGGGAGTACTTTCACCTGCCTTTGTTTCTTGCTTGGTATTTCCTTTTGAATTGCATCGGCAATAGGTCTTGAAACGGTTTGTAGTCTGGCGGCATTTTTATAGAACCTCATTTGCCCCTTCGGAGATCTTCCCACGTGAACATAGGTTGCACCATGTTTTTTTGGCCTTGTTGCGATAATGGGTAGCCAAAAAGTGTGGGTGATCAAAATGTTAGCTATCGGAAGTATACGTCGTGCTCGTATACTATAGAGTAAATCCTTCCACTTTAATTTTAATAGAGAACCTGAAGCATCATATCCCTTTATCCGTATATGCTTAAGATTGCTGTTCTCAGTTTCTTGTCGTGCCAAGCCGTCGCATTGTCTTGAAATATAGGTGACTTTGTGACCGTTTTTAGCAAATTCCCTTGCCAGCGAGTGGAATGCTTTTTCAATAGCGCCTCCTCTTAATGGCGGAACTGGTAGGAATGCACCTTGCACTATAGTGATCCGCATTTATTTGTAATCCTACGTTTTCAGGTGTGGCGAACAAATTTCTATCAGGTTTGCGGCGGCCCTTGAGATTTCAAACCTTTTGTTAAAGCTACGACTGGCATTTTCTCTCATATTCTTATGTGCATTGGTGTCCAGTTCATCCCAGCGACTAAGTAGCTGAATCACTCCATTGATTGTATCCTCTTCTGCTAATCCCGATCCATCATCTACTATTTCACGCCAGATATTCACTTTTCTTGACAGAAGAACTGGGGTTCCAACGGCAAGTGCTTCAACCACCGCAATTCCAAAATTTTCTTGATGAGATGGCAGAATAAAGGCGCCTGCAGTTCTTAGTGCACCCCATTTTAGGCTTCCAGTTAGCATCCCTGTCCATGTGATTTTCCAGCCATTGTGCTTGCTTGCGATTTTTGTTTCTAGTTGCTTTAATCTTGCCAAGTAAGTTGTTGATTCGATGGGGCCTGCAATTGCGAGTTGTGGTAAATCTTTAGGGNATTGTTCCAAGGCTTGAAGTAGAACGTCCAGACCTTTCTTTTCATGAACACGACTCAGGAAAAGCAGGAAATTACCTTCCTTTAGATGGGGGAAATTTGACAGGAATATTTGCTCTTGATGGTTACAATCATCTGGTGGCGTGCCAATTCCTAGGGGAGCGATTGCTTCATGGCAATTGTAAGGGCTGAAAGTATGCTGGGCAAGGCGACGTTCTTCTTTACAGGTGAAGAGAACGGCACGTGCTTTTTTAAATAAGCGATTTTCAATCAGTTTCCAGTAGATTGATTTCTTTAAGTGTTTCAGTGGGTAGGTGTGTTTAAACCAAGGATCAAGCATTCCGTGGGGATAGACAAAGAAGGGTATATTAAGTCTTGGAAGGATTTTTAATGCCGACCGCCCTGGATATTGCCAGAGGCCATGTACGATTGCACAGTCAAAGTCTTTGCCATTGTTTTTTAACCATTGATCGAATGCCTCCGTGTAACCATGACTGTTTCTCGCTGGCCCCAATGGCTCTATTGGGATATTTGCCTCTTTACACCAATGTGCCTCTGGGTCGTCCGTTGTGATTGTAAGTACTTTGTGCCCCTGCCGAATGTGCTCCAGTGAAAATTGCAGGACCACTTCCCATGGTCCCCCTCCTTCAGGATTACATGAATGTATGCAGTGGAGAATTTTCATCTGGTTTTCGTAGTGTTTAATTCTTCCATTTCGCAGTAGATTTGGCAAAAGGCTTTAGTCATGGCACTTGAGCTAAATCGATTGGCGTTTAGAAGTCCTTTTGATACAAGGCTGTTACGAAGTTTTGAATCAGATAGTACACGTTGTATATTTTTGGAATGGGTGACTGTGTCATTCCAGTTTGCGGTCAACCCGCTATCTCCAAGAGTTTCAGCAAGAGATCCATTGTGGCTTGCCACAACTGGGCATTCTGTACTTTGAGCCTCGAGGGGGGGCCACCCAAAGCCTTCATGCCTGGATGGGAAAAGGAAGACATCCGCAATACTGTACAGGGCTTCCAATTGTTCCGAGTTAATGGAGCCCGTACATTGGATATTCTTTTCAATACGATGCGTTCGCGCAAAGTCTATTTGGGTTTTATCCAGTTCGGGACCAGCAAGAATTAAGCAAACATTCCTATTGTTATGAAGCCCCAGGAACGCATTAAAGATTTTAAGCACCCCCAATCGGTTCTTGTACCATGCATTATTGCCAACGTGAAGGATTAATTTTGCTGTGATGGGCAGGTCAAGATGTTTGACTTTTTCTTCAGCTTTTTCTCGAGATTGCCTCTTATAATTGGAGTTGAATCCATTGTGGACAACTTTGGTCATATTTCGAGTGCTTGGATGAATCCTATGTAAATCTTGTTCTGTTGTGCTTGAAACACAAGCAATACGGGTTGCTTGAGGAATTGCCTTTCTGATATGATTTTGGAGTATTTTTCCAGACCATTTAATTTGTTCGCCTTGAAACTCCCCAAGAGCAGCACGTATTGCGATTAAATCGTGGCATGTAAGTAGGCTCTTTCGCCCTTTGGCTACTTTTAGTAGCGGGCTATTCGAGTGATCGCACACATGCAATATGCAAACCTTCTTATTTATTGAATCAATACTGTTGAGTCGGTTTTTTAATTGCAGAGGAAATAGAAGCAACTTGTCTATATATCCAAGCCATTTGTTTTTAGGATTCAATCGACCTAGACTTACGCTTGGCGTAATATGTGTGACGTTTACATCAGCAGCCTTTAGATTTTGCTCAAGCATACGTGAGTAGAGTTGCATGCTGAACTGGCGGTCTGCCAAGTAGTTCCCGATGAGTACTACAGGGGAGGTTGGAATCCTCATTATTAATTATAGATAGATTTATAATCTATCTATGGTTTCTTACTATCGGTTGCGATCGAATGGCTGCTAGGCATAGCCCTCCTCCTAGTGCCGCGAACCCCATTGTGGTTGGTTGCCCGATTGGCATCCAGAGAATTATATGACTACAGGCACCCCATATAAAAATGGGCAGATAGTTTTCCATTTTGATTGCATGAATGCAGAGGCGCAGGAGGAAGATAGCAAGTGATACTCTCCATATTATAAAGAGATTTCCTACTATTATGCCACTTTCCATGATATGTCTTTGCCACTCATTTTCTCCAAAAAATCCCTTTGGTGCGCCGAGCGCAATCCCTGCTTGAGTTCCTGACCCGATCCCTCTTCCAAACAGGTCCAATTTACTGTTTATGGTGTCTCGGAATGGAGATAGGATGATTTGTCTGTTACGCTGGAAATATGCCGAAACAGCATCTCCCTCTACATTTGAAGCTTCATCAAAACGCATTTTAAGGAAGGATACCCCTTCTATATAAATAGGCGTTTTACTAATGATTATTACAACGATGGTGAGAGATACAATCAGGCCAAATGCAGAGCCGAAGGCTCTGGGGTTGAAGGTGGCGAGAAATACAAAGCAAGCGAGAACATGAATTACTGCTGCGACCACAGCCCGGCTTCCACTAGTTACAATAGCAAGAACGGCACATCCCGTACCAATCCATAACAGCCATTTCCAGTAGGTTTTGGCTCGTAGAAATCCTATTATAACAAAGGCGATCAACAATGCATAGTAAAAAACGATTCCTGAGACGAAACTGAAGGTCCCTGAAGCACGAACTTTGCCTCCCGAAGTTTCCAACTGTGTCCCTGTCCCTCCAGCAGCAACGTTCCAGTCGTCATCTGGCGTAGCTTGAAACTGATTGATAACAACAAATGTCATTAGGGGAGCTAAGAACATGATGGCTCTTCCAATCTTTATAACATCTGTGTAGGTTAAGACTCTTGGAATTATAAATATAAGGGGAAAGTGTAGACAGTTTGCCCGAATGCCATACAACGTAGTCCCAATACTGAATCCCCCACCGAGAATGGCAAGTGGTAGGGAGATTATTCCAAGATTGAAGAGAAAGCGAATTCGATCATTATTGGGAAAAAGGCCTGAGTTATAGGCGGTATAATAAATCCACAGTGCAATCGGATCTCGAATAAGAAGTAGGCCCATTGAATACTGAGGTAAAATCCATTTGCGCAATGCTCCTTCAAACATTAACATCATGAAATATATCCATATCCACCTACGTGTGGCTAGGATTTTGGGCGCTGTCTGCAAGGTCGGCCTCGCCATAGTTTGAGGGCTTGGCGTGCGTTCCACTAAATTTTTGAGATTGGTGGGCTGCATATAGGCAGATTTATGCTTCATTTATAGAGAAGCTTTCAGAAGCTAAATTCTTCGATTATGTACTTTATTGTCAAGTTGCCAGCGTAGAAAGAAGTTCGGCTGCATAGGCTTTCCAAGTATAATTTGAGGCATGCCTTTTTGCATTCTCGCCCATGGAGATAGTTTTTTGGGGATGATCGGCAAAATTGAGAATTTCGGTTACAAGAGCTTCCGGATTCCCTGGCGGAACAAGTACCCCGGTTTCCCCCTCAATCACTAAATCCTCTCCTCCTGCATTTGGTGTCACCAGTAAGGCCATCTCTTGGCTCATTGCTTCCTGTTGCACCAATGCCCGACCTTCGGCAATTGAAGGCAGGATCAAGACATGACAGCTTCTCATTAGCTTCAATACATCAGCATGTGGACGTGGGGCTTCGTATATGAAATCATCAAATTCTTTCCGATAGAATTCCATTTCCATCATAGGCTGCCCTAAAATTACGAGTTCTACATCATTTCTACGTATTTCTGAAAAGGCATTCAACACATCCCCCAACCCCTTGCGTTGTCCCATGGAGCCCGCAAAGAGGAATCTAGTTTTTTTTGAATATGGTTTAGATTCTTTGTTTTTTTCTGTATCGACCAGAGGGGTTCCAAAAGGCGCCACTATACAGGTTTTGTCTTTTCGAATAAATTCGGGNAGAGAATCGAGGACAAATTGGCTTGGGACTGCAATGCTGTCTGCGAGTGCAAGCTCTTCGTCTTTTCTCGCAAGTTTCTCTGTCGAATCCTCTGTGGCAATCAACGTGGGTGCCCATTGCGGCAACCGTTCCGCCTCCATTTCAAGCAGTTCGCGCATCTTTTTCCAGTAGGCGATGGGCAATTCATAACTTCGACGTATTCCAAGCAGGCCGGCCTGCCGGAAGGTGTCGAGCGCTCCATCCTCGTAGCAGTGTACATGTGTTATATCCGAAGGAGTCAGGAATTGTGCGGTTTTACGATCCAATTCGCGGTAGACTTCATCGAGTGAGGCCCATCCCTTTTCATGTTCTGTCAGGTTGGCAAGGCCAACCTTGGCAGCAACGAGCCGGATGGTTTCCCGGAAAGAATGGCGATGAATTATCTCGTCCGGGATGGGGTATGCCCTACGCTCATACTGGTTGCGTACACCTTGTGGCATCAATCGGTTCGTCCAATTTCCGTCCCTATAGGCGATGGTTGTATGAAAGCTCTCCAGCACATCTTTTTTATTTGCATACTCGAGAAGGGCACGGACAAAAGTATTCCCTGTTGGGTGACTGACCAGGAGTTTCATCGCTTACTTTGCGTGCAGGAACTGGCCAATCTTCTGGCCAGCTTATGACTGGGCTTTTCTACAAGAATGTAGAAAACTTGGGCAACGGCAATNGCCAAACCGCAAAAAGCTATTGAGATAAGGAAGTTGCTGGGTGAATTGCCATCATTATGCTTTTTCCATTCCAACCCGCAGACCTGAAGTAACGGGTAGTGGATCAAGTATAGGGAGAATGAGATATTTCCCAGATGAACCAGTATCTTGGCAATTATGGAGCTTGAAGCCGACGGGATAGGCTTGTGAATGATAAACCACCAAATCAGCAGCACAAAGAACCCTCCAAAGAGAAAACGTTGCACCATGACGAGTCCCTCCCCCTGCTTCAGCACGATAACGATAGTCCCCGTGCCCAGCATGGCGAGGCCCATGAGTACGATAGTTCGCCCGGGCCTTGGCAGTCTGTTTGTGGCATGCAATTCGGCTAACAATGCCCCTGACCACCATAGGATGTAAAATGTGAATGCGCTGAACTCTATGCCGTCGAGTCCTTGGTAATAAAGTCCCACGGCGACCAAGGAAACTACGCCAAAAAGATACATGGACTGTGTTGGTCCCCATTTACGCCAGAGTAGTAGAAGCAGGGGGTACGCCAGATAGAATTCGATTTCCGTGGGGATAGACCACAGAGACATGTTGCTACTGATTGGACTGTAAACTGAGGGATAATAGTTATGGAGTAGCAACAGATTAGTCAACCAAGGTTCCTTTGCCGGGGTCGTCCACTCAAAGTAAGCAACTGCCAGCAGGCTCAGGCCCACTGCCACAGCAAATGGAGGATAAATCCGCAAGAAGCGCCGGATTGCGTACTTTCGAAGGTTTATCGGGTCGTTTCTTCCGGCCAAGGGGTAGTGAACACAAAATCCACTGATTACAAAAAACAATAGTACTCCTTCCCCGAGTAGTGGCGACGGGAGGGATAACCATGCAACCAATCGGTCAAGTGTTGAATACTGTTCAGGATTGTTCCAAGTATGCCCCCAACCGGTCCAAAGAAAAATCCTTACGTGGAAGATGACAACTCCAAGAGCAGCGAGTCCACGCAGGATCGTGATGGATTCCACGTGTTGGCGTTGTCCGCTGGCTTTCTTGGTCTCCATTTCAATCCGACGGGAGGAGCTTCTGGTGAGCTCGGAGGGTATTTCGATAGGCTCTGCTGTACAGGGAGAGAGGCTTCAAGTATTGTTTCAGTTCCAGATTTGTTGCCTCCGCAAGCTGGATGTATTCATTCTTGGGCATTCGGGCTGTTTTTTCGAGTAGATTCTTCAAGCCCTCGATATCACCAGGTCTACAGCTCAAGGCTTTTTTCCCGCCTGCCTCAGGGAGACCCCCGTCGCGGGAGATGATGCAGGGAACTTTTACACTGCGGGATTCGATTACGGTGAGTCCTAAATCCTCATTGGTATGTGGCGGAGTCACCATCCACATTGCGTGACTGATACGGTGATTACGCTCTTCATCAGAAATAAAACCCGTGATTTTTACCTGTGTCAGGTTATGTTGTTGTATATAAGCTAGTACTTCCTCTTTTAAGGGTCCGTCTCCCATTAAAGTGAGTGGCCAAGTGTCGCGGTCAATATCCGCTCGGGTGTAAGCCTCCAGTAGGATGCGTAGACCTTTGTTTGGAACCCAGCGACTAGCAAAAACAAACCCTTGGCGCTTGTCAAAGTCCACTGTTTCCGTTGGCAGGGAGGAAACGATGGGCAGCTTGCCGCTTGAGCCATGGCGGCTTGTCGGTTCCCAACTGTCCCATACGAAGTCTGAGATGTACCATCGATGATCCGCAAGCCGGTTGGCGAGTCTCCAGAGCCAAGGGCGTGGATGCCAGTTGCGTCGGCACCAGTTGTAGATTGTGAGTACGCAGGGTTTACAGAACCACTTGGCCAGAAATACCGCTTCCATCAATGGATTGTGTCCATGGACGATATTTGCCCATTGAATGTTTTTGGCTACCGTACGAAGATCGACTCTGTCAATGAATTGGATTGGGTACGGTCGGTCTCTAATCGCTTGCTCCAACGAAGGACGCAACTGGAACCCTTGCACTTTCTTAAAGATTACTCGCACTTGTACACCCGTGGAATCAAGTTCATCTCCTACGGCAAGAACGAAGGCCTCGATACCACCGAATGCACCTTGGCAGGGGGAAAGATGCAGAATTTTCATGACCGTGTCTTTGGGTTCCCATATACAGTGCAAATCCAAGGGATTTTTTTCAATAGAAGCAGGTAGAGCATCGCAGGAATGGCAACGCCTGCTCCCCAGGAACCTGCAATTACAACCCATCCTTGTCCAGGCAAGTCTTGAGCCAATAATCGGTGAACTTCTTGTTGAAAGAAGTAATGAAACACGAGGATCATCAGAGATTGCATGCCTAAAGTGATCAGGGGTTTTCTTAGAAACCGCGCTGAATATCGCTCTATCACTCCGCTTAGTGCAAGGATCATTACGATGCCGATCCCAGCTCCCAATGTGGTCAATACCACATGTCCATAGTCTCGTCGATTGAGGTCGAGTAACCATTCGCTGTGACCCACCCTGATATGGAGCAGGTGGAATATCCCGAAAAGGCTGCCTGATATCAGCAATGTGATCGTTCCGCTCCCCTGTGTAAGGAATTGTTCGAAGGATTTCCATTTGCGAATCTCCCATCCCAACCAGTAGTAAAAAAGGGTGATTGGCAGAAGGTCAAAGTTCCACGGCAAACCTGTTTCATTCGGAACTATTGGGGAATTATCTATGTATACATAATTTCGACCCCAATGTTGGAGATAGTAAATGCCCAAAAATAAAAAGACCGTGAAGATTACTATTCGAGTCAACATGACTGTTTTGACCATCTTCAACTGTAAGAGGGAGAAGCAGGATTGAGTGATGAAAAGCGAGGTAAGGAACCATACGGGGGGCCAGTAGAGGAAACTGACAGGTGTGCCACTCCCTCCGGCACCCCAGAGGACTCCACCAAGCAATTGCCACAGATCCCTCTCGTAGAAATCCGGAGAATTCTGCAATGCCTTATAGAAGATAAAAAGTAGCCCAGTAAGTCCATATGGGATGAGTAATCGTTTGGCCCTTTGCATAATGTCTGTAGCAATGGGTTCACTTTGTCGATGGAAGTATCCTGACAGGAAAAAAAATAGAGGGATATGAAAACTGAAGATCAGAAGTTTTGCTGTCGAGCCCGAGGTAGATGCGGGATTGTGACCTGCCACGACCAGAAGAATCCCAAGGCCTCGGGCAATATCCATTCTTTGGACTCGCTCAGATTTGCTGGGAAGATTCGTCATTCCGGGAAAGTACTTTTCCATCGATGTAAGTTTCTTCCATCATCGGGAATGGCTGCCAGATTAAAACTCCAAGACTGGAAGTTTTCGTCAACTTCTACTCCAAATGGTTGTTCTGCAAATGCACTGGCTATATGAAACAGTTTATAATTGGCAGTCTTAAGGATTGAAAAAAGTTCTTGTCGGTCTGTCCCTGCCTTTTTTAGTGCATCATCATTGACCTCAATAAGCCATGCAGGCCGTGTTTTTGAAAGAAGGTCATTTGCTCCACGTAAAATTTCAGTCTCTGCTCCTTCGCAATCGATTTTGACCAGTGAGGGGGTGATTTCTCTTTCT
>JGI26247J51722_1000654_pt1 | contig 14337 bp, 14 predicted proteins | sample SaaInlV_100m_DNA_2_FD_51722 | JGI IMG/M metagenome (IMG submission 51722)
CATTGATAGCAATTACATAGCTATAAACACCAAGACCACTAACAAATCCCATCTCTCCTTCAGGCACCTGTAATGGTTTTGTTATATCTGAGCCCTGTTTGAAAATATTAGCAATATGAACTTCTGTTACTGGCTTTTTTTGAAGAGTCAGTGTTTTTATTGCGAGCCTGTATCTTGCGAATTCTGCAGTAAGTGCATGAGAATAACCAACAGGATTAATAATGACGGCATCAAACTTTTCTGAATCTTTAAGCAAAAAACCAAACAATTCATCCTCGTCATCAGTTTGACGAAAATCCAACTCCAGATTAAGCTCCTTGCAGACTTCCTTAGATTTTTTCTCTATAGTTTCTAATGAAATATTTCCATAAAATTCATCATAAACACTAAGATCTGACAAACCTGGACCATTCAAAATTAATAACTTTTTTTTCATATTTCAGATCTCTTTAATAGGCATGAATAAGATAAGTTTCAGCACTTTCGATATGGTTTTTTAATAATTTTTGTGCAAGTTTNACATCTCTATTGAGGGCAGCATTTAGCAGGTCTTGNTGCTCAGAGTCTTCCTTTCCTTGAAAAGTTAATAACAACATTTCATACCTAAAATACTTATCATACAAAGTTGAATGGAGCTTCAATAGATTTTTTGAATCACAAGCTTGAATTAGAGCTTGATGAAACTCATGGTCACATTTTTTCCATATATTTTTCTCAAAATAATGGTCTGTTTGTATAGATTTTTCTGCAAGATTTAATTTATGGTGAGCAGCTACTAAATTACCTTCCCAGTCTGAATCTCCNTTGTTAATAGATAACTCTAATGCATAAGATTCAAGCAGTATTCTAAGATTTGCAATTTCCAAAAAATCTTCCTTTGAGGTAGTTGCTACATAAAAGCCTCTCTGATCTTTTGCCTCNACAAAGCCCTCTGAGGCAAGTCTATTTAATGTTTCCCTTAATATTGAAACACTAGCTTTATATTGATCNTTAAGAANACTGAGCTTCAACTTTAGGCCGGGCTTTAAAATACCAAATATGATATCTTCTTTAATGGTCTGAAATGTACTTTGACCAACAGTTGATGAATTATTTTCCACAATTCTTAAATTAATAAATATAGTTAAAAATCAATTTTATATGATATCTGNAGAGTTCGCTATCACTCATTAAAAAATAAAAATACCTTCATATTATAAAATAAAAGCATATATAATCGTTTTTATATTATATTTTTATATAAAGCATATATTATTATCTTCTATATAGTATATGTATTTTTCTTTTTTAGATAGGTTATGTTTTGAAGAAATTAGTTAATCTAGGTGTATTGGGTGTTGGCTTAATTGGCAAAAGACATGTCGAATTTATCCTTAAGTCAAAAATCGCTAATCTTGTTGCTATAGCTGATCCTGATAGTTCAGCCAAAAGTTACGCAAGTAAGTTAGGTGTAAATTACTTTAATAGTCTTGATCAGATGCTAGCCTCATCAACGCTAGACGGGGTAGTGATTGCAACTCCTAACAATTTACATGTAAGTAATGGACTTGAATGTATCAAACATGGTATCCCCTCACTGATTGAAAAACCTTTAGCTTCAACTGCAAAAGATGCCGAAATTATTGCTCAAGCAAGCGAACACAGCAATGTTCCAGTTCTTGTAGGTCATCACAGAAGATACAACCCAATAATAATTGCTGCGAAAAAAATAATTAACTCAGGAACGATAGGAAACGTAAGATCATTTCATGCTAATTGCTGGCTATATAAGCCTGATGAATACTTTGATGGATCAATCTGGAGAACAAAAAAAGGAGCTGGTCCTGTGTCAGTTAATCTTGTTCATGATATTGATTTACTTAGATATCTTTGCGGAGAAGTGGTTAGTGTTCAAGCTCAAACTGTCAAATCAAAAAGAGGGCATGAAAACGAAGATGTAGCCGCAGTATTAGTAAGATTTGAGAATGATATAGTAGGAACAATAAGTGTGTCCGATACAATTGTATCTCCATGGAGTTGGGAGTTAACAGCAAAAGAAAACCCCGCATATCCTCGTACAACAGAAAGTTGCTACTTTTTTGGTGGCGAACATGGCTCATTATCTGTTCCAGATCTTAATATATGGAAGAACAAGGATAAAAGAGGCTGGTGGGAACCAATTAGCTCCGAAAAGCATTCAATTATCGGTACAGATCCACTTATGAATCAAATTGACCATTTTGTTTCTGTCATTAATGGATCTAATAAACCATTGGTCACAGCTAATGAGGGGTTAAGAAATCTAAAGGTTCTTGAGGGTATCTATAAATCAGCTGAAATGAACCAAACTTTTAAAATTACATAGAATATATAAAATATATGATATTAATTAAAAAAGATGATATACTGGGATTATTGTAGTTATTGATATTACAATAAATTTTTGATGTAACAGTTTTTAAGTTGGGGGTTACATCAACATTTACTTTAAAAAATGGAGAAAAAAATGAAATTAATATCTAAAACAGGCGCTTTAACTGCGCTACTATCTTCAGCTCTTATGTTTGGTCTGTCAGGTCAAAGTATAGCTGCTGATAAAATTCAACTAAGACTTGCATCATCTGGCTCAGAGACTGGAACTCGTGCTCAGGCCATGATCAATGTCTTTGGACCAGCTGTTTCTAACATTGCTAGTTTTGAACCACATTGGAATTCTACTCTTTTCAAGCAAGGAACAGAACTGGATGCAATTGCTAGAGGAAACTTAGAAATGGCCTTAGCATCTGCACAAGAACTCGCTGTGTTCTACCCTGAGTTTTCAATTTTTAGTGCTGGTTATGTTCATCGTGATGCTGCTCACCAAGTTGCAGTATTTAATAATGAACTTATGGACCCGTTTAAAAAGAAATTCGAAGACGAATTAAATCTTAAGCTTTTGGCAGTTACTTACTTTGGTAGTCGTCATGTCAATTTACGTCAATCAAAAGACGAGTTAACGGTATCAACTCCTGCAGATTTAGCTGGTGTTAACTTGCGTATGCCTGGAACAGCTGCTTGGCAATTCCTAGGAAATGCGTTAGGTGCTAACGCTACTCCATTGGCATTTTCAGAAGTGTACACTTCTCTAGCCTCGGGTGCAGTTGATGGTCAAGATAATCCAATTCCAACAGTAGTTGATAAAAAGTTCTATGAAGTCACTAAGCAAATCGTTGCAACTGGACATCTAGCTGACCTAAACTATATTGCTATTTCAAAATCTGTATGGGATGACATGACTTATGATCAGAAGAGGGCCGTTCACAATGCTGCAGAAGCAGCAGCAGCAGCTAATACCGCAGCAGTTGAGGAAAAAGAAGCTTCCCTCGTAGCATTTGTTGAAAGCAAAGGATTAGATGTTTACAAACCTAATCTTGATTCATTCCGTAAGCAAGTTCAAGGTGAATACCTTACATCCGAATGGGCTGAAAACTGGCCAAAAGGTCTTCTGGATAAAATTAACGCACTTTAATTTATTACAGAAAGTATGACTCTTTTATCCCGTGCTTAATAGTATTAAGCACGGGATTTTTTTTAATTTTTGACTAAAATATAGGTTATGAAAACTGCATATACTTGGTTTCTAAAAATAAGTGAAAGCATATCAGCTGCAATGCTTGCTGCCTTATTTATTGCCTTTATTCTTCAAATCTTCTCAAGGTATGTTCTTAATGACCCTATAGCTTGGACTGTTGAAGCCTGTCTTACAATCTGGGTTTGGCTAGTGTTTTGGTCTAACTCATTTGTTGTTAAACATGATGAACATATTACATTTGATTTACTTTACTTTGCTGTTAAACCAAACATCAGAAGAATTTTTGCTTTAATTGGCTCGCTAGCAATTATGGTAGGTATCGCAGTTTCAATTTACCCAACCTGGGATTGGATTGATTTTTTACGTATTAAAAGAAGCACAATACTCTTCATTCCAATGAGGACTGTCTTTAGCATCTATCTAATCTTTATGGTTGCAACATTTGCAATATATTTAGTTCGTTTTATCAAGTTAGCTAAAGGCCAAAATCTTGATGAGCCAACCAGTAGCCCTAAGGAGGAAGTGTTATGAGCCTTCAGTTTGCTTTATGTATATCTACACTTTTATTTTTAGCTGGTATAGGTACACCTATTGGCTACTCCACTATCCTTGCATCAATAGTATATTTAGTAGTTGCAGGACAAGACATAGCTTTAGCAGCTGAAACTGCTTTATGGGGCTTATATGATAGTTTCATAATACTCGCAGTGCCATTATTTATTGTTGCTGCAAATATTATGAATGCAGGAACAATATCTGATCGACTCCTATCATTCTGTATCTCATGTGTTGGTAGATTTAGAGGTGGATTAGGCCATGTTAATGTTGTAGCATCATTAATTTTTTCTGGTATGTCAGGATCAGCAATTGCTGATGCCGCAGGTATTGGAAAAATTATTATCGAAATGATGACAAAGGGAAATCGCTTTCCTCCAGGATACGCTGCTGCTATAACTGCAGCCTCAGCAACTATTGGTCCCATCATTCCCCCATCAATCCCAATGGTCATGTACGCATTAGTTTCTGACCAATCAATTGGCTATTTATTTCTTGCAGGAATTATTCCTGGACTGTTTATTGGGCTCATCCTTATGGCTCTTAATTTTATTTTAGCGACAATTCGAAACTTTCCTAAAGACGAGGCAGTTAGTTTAAGGGAGATGCCAAAAATAACGCTGAATGCATTTCCAGCCCTTTTGATGCCAGGCATTCTTTTATATGGTATTTATGGAGGCATTGTTACGCCGACTGAAGCGGCTGCAGTTGCAGCAACCTATGCATTACTTCTAGCTGGTTTTTTCTACCGAGCTTTAAAAATTTCTACCTTGTATGAAATTTTTGTAAGATCTGCTAGGTCTTCTGCAACAATTGGCCTAGTTATAGCAGGAGCTCTAATTCTGAACTATATTGTTGCTTCTGAAAATATTCCTAGTCAGCTTTCAAACTATCTTGTTGGTCTTGACATTCATCCCTTAGCTTTCATACTTGGTGTTAACTTATTGTTACTTTTCTTGGGAACACTGCTTGAAGCAACAACAATAATTTTAGTTATCATTCCTCTTTTTATTCCAGCATGTGGTGATCTTGGAATTGACTTAATTCATTTTGGTGTAATTGCTGTAATTAATACAATGATTGGTCTCATTACACCACCATTTGGAATGTTGTTATTTGTAATCAATGCTGTAACAAAAATACCTCTAAAAGATATCATTAGAGAAACATGGATTTTCATGGCGGTTCTTATTTCTTCACTACTTGTACTAATTCTTTTTCCAGAAATTGTTCTTTGGCTTCCTCAAAAGTTTGGATATGTTTCCAGTTATTGATAGGTGAAAAAAATGGATGAAAATAAAAGTAAATCAGATCTAAGTAACTGGTGGCAAAACTCAATTATTGATATGGAGCCAGGAAAGATTAATCTAAGAGGTTTNCCAGTAAGTGATCTAATTGGCAAAGTCACATTTCCTCAAATGATTTGGTTGATGGTGTGTGGCGAACTTCCATCCGATGAAAAAGCAAACCTTCTTGAGTGTGCTCTTGTCTCAGGAGTTGATCATGGACCACAGGCTCCATCCATTGCAGCAGCTAGAATGGCTGCTACTTGTGGTGTTGGACTAAATAACGTTATGGCAACAGGTGTTAATATGCTAGGTGATGTTCATGGTGGTGCAGGAGAACAATGTGCTGAGCTTTATTATGATGTTGCTAAGATAATGGAAAATGAAACTATTGAGAATGCAGTTATTCAGGGACTTGATAATTGGAGAGACAAGTACGGCAAAATTGTATCGGGTTTTGGTCATCGTTTCCATAAGCCAGAAGATCCACGAGCTCCGTTATTGATGGCCAAGGTCAGGGAGGCTGCTGAAAAAAATATAGTTAGTGGAATATTTGCAGATATTGGGGAGATGGCTCAAGAAGAGATTGGAAAACAACGTGGCAACAATCCGATTGCAATGAATATTGATGGTGCAACTGCAGTGATATTCTGTGAACTTGGATTTCCTGCNCCACTTTCTCGGGGTCTATTTTGCTTATCACGATCGGTTGGAATTTTAGCTCATGGATGGGAGCAAATGCAGATGGGTGGACGTAATAAAGGCCCTATGCCTCCAGATATTNTTCCNAAATATAAGTCAAATTAATTTTATCTAATACATAATCTATGGCTATTCTNGATAAGCACAGCCTAGGGTAATTAAATTATGATTTTTTTAAAAATATATGATAAAATAAATTTTATATTATATTAATTAAAGATAATATGTCTTTGGATGATACAGACTTTCAGAATGAGTTTACACCCACATATTCACTCGGGCATTTAACCCTTCTAGGCTGCTCAATACCAGAACTCATTTATATTGCATCAAGAACTGGATATGATGCNGTCAGTCCTCGTCTCATAACTACTGGAACAGGAGGAGAGTTTTCATACTCACCTGTTGGAAAAGAAATTATCCAAGCTACATCGAANGCACTAGACGTCACAGGAATTAAAGTTAATGACATAGAGCTTGCCAGTATATCTAATAATCATGATGTCTCTTCCTATGAGCCCATTATTGAATTAGGAGCTAAGCTAGGTGCAAAAAACTTAATTTCAAGTGCCTGGACTACCGAAAATGATGATCGTAATTTTATTATTGACAAATTTAGTTTCATTTGTGAAATATCACAAACATATGGGCTTAATGTTGCACTCGAGTTTCCAACATTTTCTAGATTAGTAAACCTAAAAGATGCGGTTGATATTGTAGAAGCAGCTAATCAAATCAATGGTGGAATATTAATTGACACGCTTTATATGCATCTCTCAAGAGTGGACTCTACTGAGTTAGATAATCTCCCGCCTGAATGGTTTAAGTTTATCCAGGTTTGTGATGTAGCACCAGGAATTCCTGATTACCAAAAAGGGATGATTGATATTGCTCGATATGCAAGATTATATCCAGGAGAAGGCTGTATAGATTTTATAGATATTATCGAGAGGCTTCCTCCAGTAGATTATTGTATTGAGTTACCCAATAAAAATAGAGTTGGAGAGCTTGGTTATGAAGAGCACGCAAGGCGGTGTCTTCTGTCAACCAAAAAAACTTTTAAAAATATAACAAACAAAATAACCACTTCTTAATTTTATGAATAAAGATCGCCAACTTACTGAAGAGAGCATTCTAATTGTTAATGAAATGATCGAAAAAGCCAGAGTTGCTATGGCTAAAATTGAGAATTATAGCCAAGCACAATTGGATCGACTCTGTCAGTCTATTGGGTGGCATACTTCAAATGAAAAAAATTTTAAACGCCTTGCACAAATGGGCGTAGACGAAAGTGAGATCGGTGATAGAGAGGGTCGACCAGGAAAAAGGTTTAAAATTCATGGGGTACTTAGAGATGCTTTGAGGCAAAAAAGTACAGGAATTGTTGAAAAGATTCCTGAAAAAGGTATCGTAAAATATGCCAAGCCGGCAGGTGTTATAGCTTCTCTTATTCCAATGACAAACCCCGCCCTCACTCCACCAGTTACAGGAGTTTACTCTGCAAAGGCTCGAAATGCAGTGATTTTCTCACCCCACCCTAGAACAAAAAATACGACACGGGAGATGGTTGAATTAATGAGACAAGCCTGCAAACTGGTTGGTGCTCCTGAAGACTTATTCCAGGTTATTTCTGAACCTTCTGTTCCAGTTACACAATATCTGATGCAAAGCTGTGATCTTACCCTTGCTACTGGTGGACAGCCAATGGTAAGAGCCGCTTATAGCTCAGGCAAACCTGCTTACGGAGTNGGTGCAGGTAACTCTACAATGGTCATTGATGAGTCTGCAGATATAGAGGTTGCTGCGAAAAATACGCGAATCTCTAAGACTTCTGACTTTGGCTCTGGCTGTTCTGCTGACGGCAATATAATTATTCAGTCGTCAATTTATAAGCAAATGGTCAAAGCACTTGTCAATGAAGGTGGTTATCTTTGCAACGAACAGCAAAAAATAATGCTCGAAAAGGTAATGTGGGATGAAACTGGAAACCGTACCTTTCAAACTATAGCATGCCCTCCTCAAAAACTAGCTGAAATTGCTGGCTTTATTGTGCCAGAAAATTGTAAATTTCTAATGGTTGAAAACCAAGGAAAAATTGGGAGTCAACATAAATTTTCAAAAGAGAAATTAACTACATTGATGGCGCTTTATCACTTTGATGTATTTGATGAAGCCCTAGNCATGGTAAGAGAGGTTTATGAGACTGGAGGAAAAGGTCACTCATGTGGTATTTATTCTCATGAAAAAGTTAATATTGATGCACTAGCTAAGGTCGCCCCTGTCAGCAGAATGATGGTTCGTCAATCGCAATCTAAATCAAATGCAGGCTCTTTTAACAATGGAATGCCAATGACTTCGAGCTTAGGATGTGGTATTTGGGGTGGCAATATCACCAATGAAAATGTTACTCTTAAACATCTTATGAATTTCACATGGGTCAGTGTTCCCATCAAGGAGGATCGNCCTTCTGAAGAGGAACTTTTTGGTGAATTCTTTAATACTTAAGGTGAGCTAAATGAAAAATAATTTAAATTCAAAGAATTTGAAAACAGTAGCTGAGCTTCTTGTTGATTACCTCGAAGAGAGAAAAGTAAAGCATATTTTTGGTCTATGTGGTCACACCAACATTGCTGTTTTGTCTGCACTCGATACAAGCTCAATTGATTTTGTCACTGTAAGGCATGAACAGATCGCATCTCATGCTGCGGATGCTTACGCGAGAGTTACAGGGAAGGCATCAGTTGTCTTATCTCATCTCAGCCCAGGCCTAACTAACTGTGCAACAGGCGTTGCTAATGCAGCTCTTGATTGCACACCCATGGTTGTCATTGCAGGAGATATTCCAACTCACTACTACGGAAAGCATCCTCATCAAGAAGTCAACCTTCACTCGGATGCCTCCCAATATGAAATTTATAGGCCATTTGTTAAAAGAGCTTGGCGTGTTGATAGTGCAGAACTAATGCCTGAAATAATTGAAAAAGCTTTTCAATTAGCAGAGAGTGGTCAGCCTGGTCCAGTTCTAGTCAACGTTCCAATGGATATTTTCTCCAAAAAAATTGACTCAAAACTTTTTCAAAGAAATTCTTTCATTACTGACACTTTAATTAAGCCCAGTATTGATGATGAAACAGCAAAAAAAATTGTTTCTTCTCTTGCCAACTCTGCTAACCCTGTCTTGTATGTTGGCGGAGGAATTCTCTTGGCAAGAGCATCAGATGAGTTAGATCAATTTGTCAATCATCTGCAAATCCCTCTAGCTCATAGCTTGATGGGCAAAGGTGCATTATCAGATAGCAATCCATTTGTTCTCGGAATGACAGGCTTTTGGGGAACTGAACTTGTCAATCAATCTTGTCTTAATGCTGATACAATTTTAGCTATTGGAACTCGATTTAAAGAGGCNGATTGCTCCTCATGGTACCCTGGCTATACCTTCAATATCCCAAAAACTAAGCTGATACATATCGACATTGAGCCATCTGAAATTAGTCGAAACTATCCTACCGAAATTGGCGTAATAGCAGATGCAAAGTCTGCCTTAATGGTTTTAAACAAGGTCGCTAAAGAGCTATTTCCAAATGGAATTGATCGCTCAGATGTTCGTAATAAAATTAATACATTCAGAGAGAGTTTTAAAAAGAGCAACGAAGATATGGCCACTAGTGATGCATTCCCAATGATGCCAGAGAGAATTCTGTCAGACACAAGGAAAGCACTTCCAAAAGACGCAATCATAACAACTGATGTTGGGTGGAACAAAAATGGCGTTGGTCAGCAATTTGACATTCTCACCCCTGGCAGTATTTTGACACCTGGAGGTTTTGCTACAATGGGCTTTGGCCCACCTGCTGCGATAGGCGCTAAGATTGCAAATCCTGATCGTGTTGTCATATCACTTGTGGGTGATGGTGGTTTTGGCCAAAACCCAGCAATGCTTGCAACCGCAGTTGAGAGAAATCTTGGCATTGTTTGGATTGTCATGAATAATAACGCTTTTGGAACAATTGCAGGNCTTCAAAAAGCTCACTATGGTGTCACCTATGGAACAGTATTTCCTGGCAATATAGGTGATAATGAAATGACTCCTAATTATGCGGACATTGCTAAAGCTTATGGTGCAAATGGTATTCGAATTTCTTCAGCAGAAGAACTCCTACCAGCTCTTGAAGCTTCATTGAAGAGTAACAAACCAACTGTCATCGATGTTGCTATGATAAACAACCCAACCCCAACGACAGGGCACTGGAATATTTTGGATATTTACTCTCCAGATAGTGATGTTTCTCACGTATCAACGTAGCTATTTATTGATTAAGGACTCAATTATAGGTCTATAGTAACTGAATGATGGGGTTTTTCGTTTAGGATCTTTCGCCTGATCATCCCAGTATCTCAAATTTATGCACTGATCTAAATAATCATTTTTTTCAAATTCCTTAATTTCTTTGTCACTCATTGCGCCGCCTTGAAGCACTAGAGTATGCACTGATGCAGGTGAGAGATGATTAAAGTAATCCGAATCAACAGCACATAAATAACGTTTTGCAGCAACATGCTGACGAATCGGCTCAACGACCGATACTGGAAAATACTCTTCTAGAAAATTAGCGCCTGCTTCTTCATGAAAATTATTGATTCCTTTGGCTAATGATGACTCCGGAATTTCATTTTTATAATGGCCTATATCGTGAAGAAGAGCCGCCACTATTTGATCATTATCTGCGCCCTCCTTCTCCGCACATTGAGCAGTTTGAAGCATATGTTGCGCCATCGTGACCTGCTCACCTAAGTATGATTCTGCGCCGCGCCTAAGAAAAATGTCTTCGATGCGGTCTACAATATTTTCTGGGGTATTAGTCATTATTGTTTTTCATTTCTAACCTGTTGAGAAGACTATAAAGACCATCTAGATCTGAATAGGCCCCCTGCAAATGGCGTTTTCCAGATTGTGAAAATTCTGTTCTAGCGTGCATTATTCGAGTGTTGTCAAATAAAATTAAATCACCCTCAGAGAGCTTAAATTGAACTTTTAAATCCTCTCTTTCAATGACTTCACTCCAGTGGCGATAGGCCTTGTAAAAAGACCTCATTTTATCTTTAGGTACATTAATCGTATCGATTGAACGGTTGTTATATCGAACCTTGATAATTTCATTATTATCATTTAACTCAATCATGGGAACCCTTGAACGAAGGTCAGTATTGTCATTGGAGAAACGAAAATTGACCCAATTGTTTGTTAATATTGAAAAGTTTTCACTACTTTCTTTTCGAAGAATTGAGGCAGCTTTAAATCCATCAACCAAGATTGAATCTCCGCCCTTGGTAGAGCTTTCAAGACAATGCAACAACTGGACAGTTGGAACAGGGTCCCTGTAGGGATTGTCAGTATGAGAGCCGAGACCAAGATTAGTATAAGCAAGATTATTTGGGTTGACTTCGGTTCTTACTTCAAACAAAGCCCCGTAGTTTGTTTCCCGAGTGTAGCCCAATTCATTAATTACTTTCAAAACTTGGCCATCCCGGGTTGGCACATCATTTAAAACAAAGAAACCGGCCTCTCTCAGTGAACGAAGAGCTAACAGCTTATCATTCTCATTACTGCACATTGAATCAAAGTTAATGAAAGGAAGTCCATTCTCAAAACTATCTTTTTGCCATAACTTCTTATGCTTTTCACTTCTGTCCTCGAAATGACTATTTAGTTCATAACAGTTTTCTTTTAGCCACTTCTGAGGAAAGACTGATAAGTGATTTTCAGGTTGAAACATCACGCAAACATTTCCCTCACCATCCTTGTAAGCCTTTTCAATAGTTATATTAGAGGGCAGATCTTTAACGCTAAATAGTCTTTGCCCGTTATCTAAGTTTCTTGATTCAGGCATCTGGCAGTGGTCTCTTAACCAGTGAGTATAGAGAGAACTCTTGTGTCCATCATTCCAGTCTATGACCAGCTCATCATCGACAATAGAAATTTTTTTTATGCAATCGATTCTTGTCCCCCTAAGAAGGTCGGTTTAAAAAAAATATTGGATATACTACATTGCAATATTTTTACTTTTAGATTGCTGCCCAAAGAATGAAACCTCTTTTGGATACTCTGGCAACTCAACACTATAACTTGTACACCTCACAGTTCCAGTCTTTTTACCCCTAACAACCATCCCAACAAGATCACTCGGAAGGTGGTTTGGCGAGAGGGCTACTGCATCCTCAGCTTTGTAAGTAATGATGAATAGAGACCTTGGTAGTAAAGAGCGGTTTGATGCTGAACCATGCAACAATTTTGAGTGCATAAGGCATGCTGAGCCGGCCTTACCCAGACAGCTTACAGCCTTCCCCCTATTCGATTCCGCTACCTTGTCGTCCACTGCACCTGTAAACACGCCGTCCTGCCAGTGAGAATGGAGCGGACCAATATGAGTACCTGGAACAACCTCTAGCGGCCCATTTTCTAAAGTCACATCATCCAAAAAATATAGGACTGTCATAATATCTTCATTTGAATGAGGTTCAAAAGGGAAGTCTTGGTGGAACTTTACTTCAGTTCCAGCACCCGGCAACTTGAGATTAATTTTATTACCGAGATGCGTAATATTTGGACCAAAGATCTCAGCAACTAGATCCAAGGCATTATTATCTTTAACCACGTCATAACATACATCAGAAATTTCTGCAGGTGAGGTAATTCTTCTTACAGCAGGGGTTTCAGCAGAATGGGTTTTAGGCTCGAGATCAAATCGTGGCCTTCCATCTTTTATTTTTCCAAAAGGTTGGCTATACTTCTTACTCTCATCAACCCAATTAGCAAGCTGAGTATTCAATGACTCTAGTTGTTTGTTTGTAAGCGCATTTTCAAAGAGAATGTAACCATCCCTGTGAAATTGATCGATCAAATCTTTGTTTTCTGAATGCATAGCTAGGCTCCTAATCGCATTATGAACCAAAATTGTGAAAAAATAAAGAAAAATTTAATACCTGAATATAAAGAATATAAAATTAGCGGCATGGATATTTTTTTTGATAATTTAAATTTTATACATTGGCTAGCCCTAGGCCTTGCAATGGTTATCATTGAGCTCTTCTTATGGACAACATTTCTTCTTTGGATTGGCGCCTCAGCAATTACTGTAAGTATTGTTTTTTATCTCATTCCAATATTGGTGGGCTCACACAATTATTAACTTTCCTAGTCATTTCAGTTGCCGCAACATACCTTTCTAAAAGATATTATCCAGTTAAAACAGTTGATGATGAATTAAACGAGAAGGCTAAAACCTACATCGGTAAAGAATGCAAAGTAAGCTCCATAGAGAATGACGTCATCAAAGTTCAGATAGGTAAATCTCTGTGGTTTGCTAAGGGCCAAGAACTCAGCGTTGGTCAGATAGTTAAAATTGTTGACGTTGATTCATCTACTTTTATTGTCGAGCCAATTAATATCTGAATGATAGTTTAGCTAATTCCATACTGCGATCTATAACTCTCAATTTTAGTTAGAATTTTAGAATCATTACTTGCCTTCAAATAGTCAATGATATGTGACAGGTTGATGATACTCAAAACGATAATACCAAAAATCTGCTCAACCTCTTGTATGGCAGAAAGGTCTCCCTTCCCTTTCTCTTGCCTGTCAAGCGCCACAATAACACCTTTGGCATTTGCCCCACAATTTTGAATAATATCTTGCGCCTCTCTAATCGCAGTACCTGCCGTTATAACGTCATCAATAATCAAAATATCTCCTTCCAGGGGGTGGCCAACAATACTTCCGCCCTCACCATGATCTTTGACTTCTTTTCGATTAAAGCTGTAGGGAACATTATGATTAAAACTATCATTGAGTGCTATAGAGGCGGCAGCTGCAAGAGGTATGCCCTTGTATGCAGGGCCAAACAATACATCAAACTTTAGACTACTCGCCTCAATAGCTTGCGCGTAGAACTTTCCTAATTCAGATAAGTGACTACCCTTGTTGAATAGACCTGCATTAAAGAAATAGGGACTAATTCTGCCTGATTTAAGTGTAAATTCACCAAATTTAAGAACGCCAGTCTCTAGCGTAAAATCAACAAAATCCTTTTGATACTGTTCCATCCAATATTCCTAAACAATTAAAATAAGCAATATGAGAATTATAACAATTAATGTTAATGGAATAAGGGCTGCTGAGAGAAAAGGTTTCTTTAGTTGGCTTAAAAAACAGAATGCTGATGTTGTCTGTCTGCAAGAGATTAAAGC
>JGI26247J51722_1000656_pt1 | contig 14321 bp, 20 predicted proteins | sample SaaInlV_100m_DNA_2_FD_51722 | JGI IMG/M metagenome (IMG submission 51722)
TGCCTTTGCTTTAGGTGCTGCCTTTGCTTTAGGTGCTGCCTTTGCTTTAGGTGCTGCCTTTGCTTTAGGTGCTGCCTTTGCTTTAGGTGCCGTATCTACACCAGTTGTTGTTTTTGCTTTTCTGCCAAAAAATGCTTTTCTTGCAAAACAAAGGTAAGTGGTATGTCCAATGCCTTGGAAAGAATGTCGAGTTTTTCCCTCCCTAGCCGCAATTGTTCTTATTATGTGCTCAGTTGATTCAATATCAGTAAACTCATTCTCGATTAAGGCAATAGTTAATTTTTCTAATTGGTTCATAGTTGGACAGATTGCAAAGATACAACCACTCCCTTTTAGCATCTGCCTTACTTTAGGAAGAACAACCCAAGGATCACCCAAATCAATTAAGGCGACATCCATTTCAGTAACTGGNATTTCCTTAGAAGTTTTTAGATCTAAATTAGTTTGAGTGACATACTTAGAAAGACCGGCTCTGCGAATATTTTTTTCTGCAATCTTCATAAATTTCTCATCGACGTCAAATGTGTAAACATGGCCTCTAGGTTTTACAATACTTGCAACAAATGAAGTCATAGAGCCGCTTCCAGTTCCAATCTCAAGAATTTTTTGACCGTCTTGAATGCCCGCACGTGCAGCAATATATCCAAGATCCTTAGGATAAACAATTTGAGTACCGTGTTGTATCTTCATTATGTAATCATACATCGTTGGCTCAAGCAAGTACACGTACTTGTCTTTGTTTGTCATCAATCTAGAACCATATTCTTTTCCAATAGCATCAGCATGCTTAAGCACACCGATATGAGTATGAAGTTCCTCTTTTTTTGAAATATTCATCAACCATTTTTTAGAATCATTATAGAAGAATANTACAGGAGATTTGTCTTTTATTATTGACACGTTGTTTTTCTAAAAATTTAAAATAAGAATCTTTGTCCANAAATAAACCAAGGTTTTATCCAGTTATCAAATCAAATAGATTCTCGCTTATGGATTGAATTGTAGGCATTATAGCATCATTGATGGTTTGAGCCACNTCTGGAAATGCAACTGAAAACACAATTCCAATAATTATTCCCGTAACGAGAGATATTTTACCCATAATCTTTGTGTACTATTATAATCACAAGTAAGAGTCTTTGGTCAAATGCATGTACAAAGATTTAGAATGTCAATCAAACTCAGAATGTCAATGAAGGACGTACCATCAAGGGATNAAATATCCACAGGTGCAGTAGTTCAGATAGTTCAGAAGCAGGATCAGCGTACAGGGAGTCTAACTGAGGGCAAAGTAAAGAGGATTCTTACTTCAAGTCAATTTCATCCACATGGAATTAAAGTGGAATTAGAAAGTGGTAAAATTGGCAGAGTTCAAAAAATGGTCAAGTAGAATTTAAAATTTTAATAATTTGTAAAAAATACTAAATTTTTTCACATGTTAACCAGAAAACAATATCGCATTCAGACATACAGGTATTTTTTTCTTAAACGTTAAAACAGTAATCACGGGTCATAAACACATAAAATAAAAAGTAGTAAAAGATAACCGTCACATGGATACATTAGATTATCTCATAAAACAAGATGATCAAATATCTCAATCAATGCCAGAATGTGAAAACATTAGCAAAGATGGCGAAGATGAAAATAGCTAAACTAAATTATAAAAATCTAATTTTGGTTTAAAAATTATAAATTCTTTAACCATGTTGAACAGAAATATTTCAGATTCAGATCTAGTTCCAAACATCAAAGGGTATTTTTCCATGAAATCCAATAAAGTGTCTTTCTGAATGGATACCTCATCATCTCCCCTGATTTCTTTGAAAATATCAATTAATTTTTCTTTTTTAATATTAAGCGGGTAAGGACGGCCATAGGCATCTTTTGTTAAAAGACTATGATCAACTTTAGGAACGTCAAGTCCAAGAAATTTAAAAGATTGTTTNTCAACGCCTTGCTTCAGCATGGTCTTGTGAATATTATTAGAAAAATCAATTAAATCTTTTTTACTGTTTGAAGGTAAATTAGCTAGTTCAATTAAATCCAATAATTTTTTTCTATCTATCAGGGTAACATTCTTAATTTTTGCCAATCGTTTTGCAGAAAAGATAAATTTGTTATTAGTTACAACAATAGCCAATTGTGCATTGTATTTTCTCAAAGAATTCAGGGCTCTTTGAACAGATGTAAAATTTAATTCAGATTCAGACCGTATTGATTGAACTGCAATTCTGCTATCGCCTTGCTGCAACATCATATCACATCCATNGTCTTTTGAACGATTAGTCACAGTTGCAGAATAACCTAATTTTTCAAATAACCTAACCACGAATATTTCAAATTCACGTCCAGATGTGTTATCAAGTATGCCTAAATCAGACGAAATTTCATTCATATTTTTAATTTGAATAATGGCTATTAATTTCATTTTGACTTATTAGTAGCAAATAAAGTAGCAATGTGAATTGACAGAAATTCAACTAGCAGGTTCAGGCGGATGGGTTAACGCAGAACTAACAGATGAGCAAGTTACAAAATCAAAATTAGTTCCAAATATGGATAAACATTTTTTGGCCTCACTTGAGAAACTAGATACAACAAAAATGATAAAACATTTTTGTAAACAATGTAATTCTGAATTTGACGGTCCCACTCAAATACAAATTGAAGAGAGTCCAAACGAAGCAGTTGCAGACGGATTAACTTTGATAGAGAGAGGGCAATACACATGTCACAAGTGTAGTTCAATTATTGGCGAATATCGTGTATTTCAAAAAAGTGAGTAATTGTAATTTTTTAAAAATATACATATTTTTCTTAAATCAAAACGTATTCAATAAATACCGCAATTTTTTAGCAATATTATGGCAAATATGAAATGCGTATCATGTGGAATTAGTTTCTTTTCTCCAATGGGATCAGAGAAATGCTCCAAATGTGCAGGTAGTGAAACTCAAGGTAGTGAGGGTCACGATTCTTGTGGCTGTGGACACAGTCACTAACTCTTTTTTCTTTAATCTAAAATATAACTAACAAAAAAAATGCAAGGTATGGCTAAAACGTCACAAGAAATGAAGGAGCTAGTAGAGGAGTTTATCAAAATAACTAATGTAAAATACGAAGATCAAACGAAGAAAGTTAAAGAAAAAAGTAATTTAGTTGATTGGCAATTTCACGTAGGAACAAACGTAATTGTTAGTAAGAATGCAAACAGAGAAGACAGAATACATGTTAATGTCAACATGAGGTTTCCAGCGGAAGACGTAAAATTACTAGTTAGTAAAAATCCATCATTCTCCAAAGCAGTTATGGAGATAAGTGAAATTTGTACAATTTGCAATATAGGACATCAGTGGATTAAAGACGCAGAAGCAATAGCAGGGTTAGCAATATTTTCACACATAGACGAACAGAATTTAGAAAGGAACACATTTCATAATGTTTGGGATAACGTAGCAAGAGTTTCAGGACACATTCAAAAAATTCTACGTTCAAATTTTAGTAATTTCTCATCTAAAAGCAACTTGTCAGATGAAACAATGGATAAATCCATGTATAGATAGAACATAAAAAATGAGATTTTTAAAATATACCAAAATATACATACGCGGGTTTAATGAAGAATAAAAGAAATGATTTCTTTTGAGCATAGAGTACTAAGTGAGTTTAAATTAAAAATAGCAAAAGTAGACGTATTATCTAAATCCATCATGAGTCACAGAGAACCTAAAGGTACTGAAGCCAAGGAAGCGTCAAAATTTCTGGACGTGTTAGTAAAGGAGATAGATGAGTTCTACAAGGATCACAGTGAAATGCTATCAACTAATGGAAAGAGACCGCATGCACGTTCACGCTTACCTGAAACTAAGGAATGGCAAGATAATATTGAAAGATTTTATGAGTTAAATCCACGTCGAAGACCTAGAAAAAAGAATTAATTTTAAAAAATTAAGATGAAAGCAATTCCCAATCGTTTTGCCCACATTCACATTGTTTTTCATAAGCATTGATGTAGTCCATGTATTCTAAATCAGTGCAAGGACCCTGATCAGGGATAACAATTTTAGAAGTACATTTTCTACATTTGGCAACAAAATTATCTGTCAATATCGAATAGGGTTCAAAATTAAAAAATAAAAGTATTTCAAGTTAATAAAATTAAAAATTTTTAGATTCAACAAATTCAACGATTGAAAGAATTTCTCCCATTTCAACAAGGTGACCGTAACTAGTATTTTTTGCATTTTTCATAGGTTTGTTATCAACGCTGATGAATAACATGTTGCCATCATAAAGTGGAATGGTTATTCTTTTAATTTTTGAATATGAGGTGATAGAATACAAACCGTTACCAATGTTTTCAGAAGATGAAGCATATTCATCCCATTCAGATCTAGATCTAGACATGGTTGATTTTGTTTTTTCTATGGGAACAATATTGGAAACCCCGTCTCTCTGACTATTCCAAAGTAATTGACCGTTCCCATCAGACACAGCTGCAAATCTAACAGATTCATTAAAATCCATTAACATGTTTAAAAGTTGTTCATATTTTTCCATTAGTTCTTTACCAACATTTTAGTTAATATAATATCCGAAATTTGTAATTCTAGTGCTAAGTAATTTGCCATGTAAAATCACTCCTCAAAAGTATTTACGAAATCAATAATAGACATTATTTTTCCCATTTGAATATAGCGACCATAGCTCTTTGTTTTTGTTTTGTTAAGAGGGGTATTATCAACATGAACCATCAACATGTGAAAAGCGTCAAGAGGGACAGTTACTTGTTTAATTTTTTCAAAGGATGCGATATGATACAATGCCCTACCAAGATCATCAGAATCCTCAATTTTACAACGTGCAATCCAATCATCAGATTCACGAACGAGAGTTTTTTTAATTTCAGATAAAGGAACCGTGACTTTTGCATCATCTCTAAGAGTATTCCATAAAATATTTCCAGAAGTATCACTGATTGCAGTAAACATAATGGTTGAGTCATAATCCATTAACATATGAAGAAGTTTCTCATATCTTGACATTACCTAATTGATATGTTTATAGAATAAAAAGAATCGTAAATTAAAAAAATAATTGGCACTAGTACTAATCGATAAAATTAATTTATATCAGATTTCATTATGACATGTATTATGAAAAACCCATATGGTGATTTTGTACATGAAGTTTGGGAAGAATTTCCACAATTATCTGAATGGCATAATTTAGATAATCAAATTTTGCCAATATGGAAACTGGATCAATTCATCGAAGCAGGATATCATAATTTTGATGCAGGTAGAAAACCATTGTACCATCTTAGCAGAATGATTGAAAATTATGCTCAGCAACACAAAGAGCCACTATTAGCTACATTTGAAAAAATTGCAAAATTCTCCTATGTGAAAGAAAGATATCAAAAAATGGTTGCAGACATGCCAAAAGTTTGGATAATTGCCGATTTTGATGACGAGATAATACCAACTGACGTGATAATACCAAATTCAGAATTTCTAAGTTGTAGTAATACCAATTTAGCAAATGTATGGACAGTAATTACAAGAGGACCGTATGGCCCATTTGGCCTCATTGCAGAAGAATACGAGGATGGAAAGTTTAGGGGATTCTTTACACTAAATTCAAACGTTTGCAGGTACGCACTAAAAGTAATGGGGACAACATTGAATTCTAAGTTCGATATTCAGTAATATTAAAAAATTAAAAAATCCAATGTATAAAAAAACATTATTTATTTTTCGCAGAGATTTAAGAATAGAAGACAACATAGGCCTAATAGAATCACTTCAAAATTCAAAAGAAGTGATTCCATGTTTCATTTATGATGAAAACATAATAAAAAAATTGAAAGATTCAAAATTCAGATGGTCTTTTCTTAATCATTCATTAGTGGATCTAGATAATCAATTAAAGAAAAAAGGAGCAAGTTTGCAAATACTAGAAGGAAAACCAGAAAAAATAATAGATAAAATAATTAAGAAACACAACATAAATGCAGTATTTCTAAACACAGATTTTACAAACTATGCGCAGCGTAGAGATGAAAAAATATTTCAGGTTTGTAAAAAAAACAATATATCGTTTCATAGCACATTAGATTTTTTACTCCACAATCCAAATGAAATAAAAACTAATGATGGTTCACCGTATACAATTTATTCATTCTTTTATAAAAAAGCAAGACAGTTTCCAATAAAAAAAATTGTTAAAAATATTCAAAAAAATTACTCGAAAGAAATTATCTCGGGGGATGAAATTAAAAAGTCAGAAATAAAAAATAAAGAAATTGTAGGAGGACGTAACGAGGCATTAAAAATTTTGAAATGTTTGGACAAATTTAGAGATTATGATAAAGTCAGAGACTTTCCAGGGTTAAATCAAACAACAATGCTTTCAGCACATAACAAATTTGGAACAATTTCAGTCAGAGAGGTACATAAAGAAATCAAGGAAATACTAGGCTCAGAGCACACAATAATGGGGGAAATGTACTGGAGGGAGTTTTTTAGTCATATTTTGTTTCATTTTCCATACGCACAAAAAACAACATTCAGGCAAAAATTTCAAAAAATTCCATGGTCAAAATCCAAAGAGTCTTTTAAAAAATGGAGTGAAGGAAAAACAGGATTTCCAATTGTGGATGCAGGAATGAGACAGCTAAACCAAACAGGCTTTATGCACAACAGGGTCAGAATGGTTGTAGCGTCATTTCTGACTAAGGACCTACACATGGATTGGAGATTAGGAGAAAAATATTTTGAAGAAAAATTAATTGATCATGATCCAGCAGTCAATTCAGGTAATTGGCAGTGGGCAGCATCCACAGGGTGCGATTCAGTGCCTTATTTTCGAATTTTTAATCCATGGAGACAGCAGGAAAGATTTGATTTGAATTGCGATTATATTAAAAAATGGATTCCAGAATTAGAAAAAGCAGAACCAAAAATAATTCATAAGTTATGGGAAAAATTTCCAGCAAATTTAGAATATCCAAAACCAATGCTAACCCATAAAATTGAAGCAGAAAAAACAAAAATGATTTTTAAATCACAAAAATAAAACAAGTGAAAAAGAAGTTAGCACTATTACAAAAAATTATCAGTGTCTTAAATACACAAAAAGGTTAAGAATTTTATGAGTAGTCATTTTGTAAACTTTATTGATGACATATGGAATAAATTTTCAAAATTTGCACAAGTAAAAAATACAGATCTTACAGACCACAACATACTATGGACTTTAGAAGAATACCAAAAAGCAACCTATGTTAATTTCAGAACAGGTAAGAAAGAACTTTACAGACTCAGCATACTGTTAGAAAATTACGCGGTAAAACACAATTCCCCATTGCTAGCAACTTTTGAGACAGAAGCTAGGTACAAGTATGTTGAAGAACGTTACAGAGAAATCCTCACTAAAATTTCAAAAGCGTGGATAATTGGAAATTTTAATAATCCAGATTTAGCCCCACATCCCCCAGCATCTGCAGAAGTGATTAGCTGCGATGGAACGAACATATCTCCAATGTGGATCGTAGTCACAAAAGGTGAAAAAGGCCCATTTGGCCTAGTCGCTGAAGAAATGGGAGACGGTGACTATAGGGGATTCTTTACAACAAATTTAGACATCATGTCTAGTGTCATAGAAAACATAAACGAACAGCTAAAAATTAAAATCGAAATATAAAAAAAATAGTACAAACTAGAAACTTTTCTAATTTAGATCTAAATAATACTATTTGGAATCTAAATCATCTTTGACTTTATTTTGAATCTCAATAATGCATTGATGGCAAATTATGGATTTGTCAGACATGTTGGATATGATGTCATTATTTTGAAAATTAGAATCAAACGTAATGCCAATAACTAATTTGTTAGACCACACTTCGAAATCTTTTTTTTCTTTTCCACAAACAAAACAGTTCATGCTCTTAATGGATTCAATCATAACTTAAGGGTGATGATAAAATAAAATATTTTACAATCAACACATCACATCCTTACAGTGAGGCATCAAAATAGACATGATGATAAATCCACCAAATACAGTTATGCCCAATGTAAGGGATAATCCCAATAACAAAGTTTTCTCATCATCTAATTTCATCACCATGAGTGAATTTTAAAATAAAAACATATCAAGAATGTTAATAAAATTTGATAGTGGTAAAATTGAGTTCAAGGATCATATGGAGAATTATCATTTAAACAACTTACAAGTTTATCACTGTAATGACCAAATCGTTCCATGCATGAAACAATCAAACTTTCCAGTTCACGCTCTTGAGTATATTGATTGTAATATTCAAAACCAACAGTTCCAATTACAATACTAACTAAAGCAATCATTGTAATAATTAGAATAAATCTCATGATTTTTTTAATAAAATTTTAGACTTAAGAAGATTGAGAAGTAAAAATCAATTATCAGGATTACAGCAAAATGATAAAAATAGGCACAAATTTAACTAAANATCACATTCTATTTGGAGCAGAGATTCCGAGTAGATCAAGTGCTTTCTCCAAAGTAATGTTAAAAGAATGAACCAAGCAAATACGAGAAGATTTCAACTCAATATTGTCAGAATCTAAAACTTTTACATGTTCATAAAATGAATTAAAGGCTACTGCCAAATCATGACAGTATCTAGCAATGACCTTAGGAGCAAAATTATTTGCGGCATCACGAACTTGTAAATTAAAAAGGCCAATTGTTTTAACTAAATTAAGTTCAGATTTTTCTTGAAGTAATGAAAAATCAACATCAGTGGTTGGCGTAATTCCAGATTTTTCTAAAATTCTTGACGCCCTAGCATACGCATATTGTATGTATGGAGCAGTGTCACCCTCCAAACTAAGAGATTTTGCCAAATCAAATGTGATTATTTTGTCTAAATCTTGTTTAATCATCTCATAACGTAAAGTTCCAATTGAAACAGATTGTGCAATTTTCTCAATTTCTGAATCTTTCATTTCAGGATGTCGCTTTTTAGTTTCTTCAGTAATTTTTTGTTTTAAAAGATCACATACNGAATCAGCACTGACATAAACTCCTTTTCTACCAGACATTTGAGCCTGTTTTCCATCAGTTTCCAATCCTAGTGTTTTTGCAGTATCAGAACTTAACGTTACAGATTCATAACCAAGATGGACATAACTGTCTGGAATTGAATTGAACTTTTCCATCAGTGTTGTAATAATTTTTTGCAATCTTTCTTGACGTGAATCAATTACAGTGACAACTTTCTGAGCAGTGAANTTTTGAGGGGTGGCAGAATCATCATTCAAACTAGTTTGCCACAGAGTTTTAGAATTAGGCTGAGTTGCACCATATTGTTGATAGTAAAATGGATCGTCCAGCAAGCCTAATTTCCATGCAGCGTACGGNATATCTTTGGCAATGTATGTGGCAGTGCCGTTACTTCTAACAATTACCTTATCATCCTCATTNCCATCCCCACGAATTATCCAACATTGTGCATTTTTACCCTCATTTTCAAATTCTATGAGTCCCATTTCTTTGAGTTTTTCAAAGATTTTTGACCACAATCCNGAACGAATAATCTGAGATTCAAAATTAAGGCAATCATAAGAGACATTCAGATTCCAGCACGTTTGTAATTGACCTGCTAGAACTTTTCTAGTAATCATGTCGCCAAATGCTGCAGTTTCAGAATTACCATCTTCAAGTTCTTTCAAAGTATTTTTCCTAATTTCTTCTAAAGAAGAATCAAGTTCGTATTTTTGAGTTGTTTTAACATAAACATCATCTCCACAATAATGATCAAACTTTTTTCCATTTGGAGGTTCTTCATCAAATTTAAAATGTTTGAAACCTACAATAATGTCAGCGACTTGTAAACCAGAATCATCAATATAGTTAAGAACATTAACATTGTAATTTGCCTTTGTTAAAATTCTGGAAACAGTGTCGCCAACCACGATATTCCTAATATGGCCAATGTGCAATGCCTTGTTAGGATTTACGCTTGTATGTTCAACTACAATGTTTGAATTATTTCCAATGTCAACAGCACCAAATGTATCAAGGTATGATTCAGATAGGATTAGTTTGCTTAAATTTTTCCAATCAGCATAAAAGTTAAGGTATCCAGAGGGATGAGGTTCAGTTTTTAAAACAAGTGNACTAGAGTACTGAGAATATTTTTCAAATAGCATTTGAGTAATTTCTTTTGGATTTTTTTTCAATTCTTTTGCAAGTAGGAATGCAATGTTAGAGCTGACATCCCCAAATCCAGGTTTTGCAACTTCAACAGAAAAATTTACATCAGAAATGGAAAGATCATCCAGTATTTTTTTAAGATTATTCGTAATTTCCTCAAGTATTAGTTGGAACGTCATGCTATATCTCAGATAATTTAGGTGCTAATTTATCTAGTGCCTCAAGAACACCATCCCCACTACAACCAGACACAGTCATAGTAGCCTCAGATCTTACTGCATCAGAGGCATTGCCTAAAGCAATACTAGTTTTTGCAACTTTAAACAACGGAACGTCAGTAGCACTATCGCCAATAGCAATAACATNATCCTTTAAAATATTAAATTTTTTCATTATTTCTGTAAATCCAGTTCCTTTGTCAATGCCTTTGGAATTAATATGAATCGCATATTGACTGTCAGATAAATTAACATCGACACNATTTTCAGAGAGAATTTTTCGTGCGGCATCAATGTCAAAAGTTCTTTCCAAAACAACTTCAGTTAGTCTAGGGTATACAGGTTTTTTTTGTACACCTTCAAGATTNTTTTTAATTAATTCAAATGCCCTGTTACAATCACCAAGATTTCCCAACAAAACATGATCATCAGCATCCATAGCAATGCAACCTCCGTTTTCACCAACTGCAATTTTTCGAGTTCCGCCAAAGACAGAAAGCAAGTATGCCTCAACAGAAGATCTGCCAGTTACATAGATTACATCATGACCCATGTTGGTTAACCTTCGAAGTGCCTCCAATGCATCCAGATGAATTCTGCCACCTCCATTTTCAGTGATAGTTCCATCAATATCCACTGCAAAAGTTTTCTTTTTCATAAAATCTAATTTCTCTAACTAAATAATAATTAGTTGATCAAAATCTTTTTTGTGATTTTATCAGATACTACTACAGCTAGAACGCCCATCACGATAGACGGGATTAGAGTGTAGAGCAATACAGTTTGAATTAATTCAAAATAAACAAAATAGATCAAACTTGGAGAGACCAATTTGCCCAGTAAAACTTCATTGTAGGTATACATCACATATGGGTAGTACACCATATAGAATACAGAGCCTATCAAACCACCAGTAAAAAATAGAGAAAGTTTAGAGCGATTTAGTTTAAGAAATACATCTGCAATTACAAAAGGAATCAAGTTAAGAGAATAAAATTGAACAGTGTCAAGCATTGCAAAATTAGGAACAATTGCAGTAGAGCTGTAAATTAGTAAAAACAAACCACCCAAAATACTCACAAGTCCAAATTGATAATTGGATAGCCTGAAAACTGTAAAAAGTGAAAATGAAATCAGAAAGGGATATGCCAAAGACGCGACGATAAAAGCAAACGTGGGTTCAGGATTAAATTGAAAAAAATCAGTACTGGAAAAGGGTAAAGATAAGGAAGAAATTATACCAGAAGCAGACAGCCATACAGGAATGACAGCTAAAATTAACAAGTATTTTGAAACAGGTTTAGAATTATGGAATTTCAGATATCTGGAAATTCCAACCATCCCACCAATACTGCATAAGAACATCCCAGTGATCAAAGTAAAATGAGGAGGACTAAGCAACCCATCTAAACCAAAATAAGAATGCCAGACAAAATCAAAAGGCCCAGCACCGGTAAGTAGTCCAATGCCAATTAATTTTATTTTAAGTGATAAAAAATAAGACGTCCTAAATTTTTGTAAATTCTTCCAACCTACAAAAGATAAAACTACGCCGAACAAAGTTACAGCAACTCCAGAATACATTAAAGCATGAGGAGGAGAAGAGAAAGTTTCAGGTTTACTAAGTAAATGATTTGTAATATCCCAACTTCCACCAACAGTTACTAAAAGAATTCCAAGACTAGTCAAAATACTTCCAATTAGAAAAATGAACTGGGATCTAGATTTTAGAAAAGTTTCAGATGGTTTCGAGGTTGAAATTGTCATAGTATCAATTATCATTTACAAAATATTAGGGATTTACACTTACCGAATAAACTGAAACGTATTCATTTTGATGATCCAAAAATCCAGAATAAGGATAATGTGAAAGATCACTCGTATGGGGAATTCCAATGGATTTGACGTATATATTGAAAATACCTGATTCTTTAGGAGTGATAAGAAGATCAAAATGGGTTTGCACATCAGGTTTCAGAGGCCGACTCATTGCCTCAATAGAAGGATATTGTGAAAAGGTTGTTTCAACGCCTCCACTATAGTTTGATCCAATTTCCTCACCAACATGGATGTAAGAAGGGGATAGTGTAAAATCATAAGTGTTGATTTTTACAACATCGTCAACCATTGTTAAATCTGGAAAGGCTACAGAAACAATATGAATATCAGCGTAATCACCATTGTTTACTGAAACGATGTCAAAACGAAACGAATCACCTAAAGTGATATTATTTTCAGAAATGGTGGCTGCAAAATAGGGTTCAGGGACTAGTTGTTCAGTCATTAAGAACTCAGATGGCAAAATGAAGACAGTCAAAATGAAATATAGCGATAAAATTGCAAAAGCGCTAAAATAAATTAAAAGTTTCTTCACATAAATGAATAAAAATCACTATTAAAAAATGAAACAAGTTTCGTTGGTTAGAACAATTCATGGTAAAATAACCATCACAGAAGTCACATCAAACCTAGCAAAAAATAACAAAGTACCACGGTTTTAATGGAAAAGAATATTGTAAGAAGTGAACAATATTGGGAATTCCTGAAAAAATTAAATCCATCCAAGACGAGATGGCAAGAACTCAGATCAACAAAGCAACTGAACATCACATAGGATTACTAAAAGCAAAAATTGCAAAATTAAAAAGAGAGCAAGAAGCTGAAGTTACTAAAAAATCAGGAATGAAGCAAGACGGGTTTGACGTAAGACGCACGGGTGATGCAACAGTTGTGTTCATAGGATTGCCAAGTGTTGGAAAGTCGACATTGCTAAACAAATTAACAGGTGCAAATTCTACAATAGGTGCATTTCAATTTACCACATTAACGGTTGTTCCAGGAATGATGAATTATAGAGGTGCAAATATTCAAGTTTTGGATCTTCCAGGAATCATCAAAGGCGCATCATCAGGTAAAGGGCTAGGAAAAAGAATTTTATCAGTTGCAAGAACAGCAGATTTGGTTTTACTNATATTAGATGTGTTTCAACCATATCACGAAGATGTGCTAACTAACGAATTAGGAAATATAGGCATCAGGCTAAATCAATTACCACCAAACATAACAATTGAAAAAGCATCCATGGGAGGCATCGCAATTGCACAGCAAACCAAGCTTACAAAAATTACAGAAAAACACCTCAAGGATATTCTTCATCTTTATGGACTAGTTAGTGCAAGAGTGGTAGTTAGAGAAGACATCACGTCAGAACAAATTGCAGATCATATTGCAGGAAACATTAGTTATTCAAAAGCNATCACAGTTTTAAATAAAATTGATTTGGTAGATGAAAAATTCTTGGAAGATTTAAAAACAAAAATAAAATCAAATGTGATAGAAGTATCAGCAAACTCAGATATCAACATAGAAATTTTAAAAGAAAAAATATATGAAAAATTGAAATTCATTAGGATATACATGAAACCCAAAGGCGAGGAAGCNGATTTTAAAGAACCATTCATTGCAAGAGAAGGGGACACAGTTGAAGATGTTTGTAACAAAATGCATCGTAGATTGAAAAGACAATTCAGATACGGGTTAGTTTGGGGCAAGAGCGTAAAATTTGGAGGGCAAAGAGTAGGACTAACACACGTTATGCAAGATGAGGATGTAATTACAATTATCAAAAGACCAGGCCCATAATTGTATTAAAAAAAATAAAAATAGATCAAAAAAAATAGAAAATAATTTAAATTAAAAATTAAAAATAAGGAAATAGTTTTAGAAATATAAAATAGTGAGCGTGATTTTTCAAAAAACATATCATTTGATGTTAAAAAAATCAACGGATGAACAAAAATAAAAAAAAATAAAGAAAAATATCGATAAAATACGATCACATCTAATTTTCAAACATAAAATTACTTTACAAATTGTGATCACATTGTGTAAATT
>JGI26247J51722_1000669_pt1 | contig 14111 bp, 15 predicted proteins | sample SaaInlV_100m_DNA_2_FD_51722 | JGI IMG/M metagenome (IMG submission 51722)
AAACTTTAGAGATTACCTACAAGGGTAAGAATATTTCTCAAGTGTTAGATATGACCGTTGAGACGGCGGTAGATTTTTTTGAGCCAATGCCAAAAATTAAGCAAAAATTGCAAACACTGATGGATGTGGGCTTGTCATACATTACCTTGGGGCAAAATGCCACCACCTTGTCAGGTGGTGAGGCTCAGCGTATTAAATTGGCTAAAGAGTTGTCAAAACTTGATACAGGGCAAACATTGTATATCTTAGATGAACCGACAACAGGCCTGCATTTTCATGATATTAAGCAGCTATTGTCCGTGATTAATCGTTTGCGTGAAAGAGAAAATACCATTGTGATTATTGAGCACAATCTAGATGTTATTAAAACTGCAGACTGGATTGTTGATCTGGGGCCTGAGGGTGGAGACAAGGGTGGATGTATTGTGGCAACAGGAACGCCAGAATCAGTAAGTCAAGTTAAGGGCTCTTATACAGGTCAATATTTACAAAGTTACTTGTAATCCTTTAACATCTGATATTTTAAAATTGGTTATCTCATACAAAAATTTTCTACCACCTTTGGTTTGTTTAATTAAGATGGGTAGGTATTGATATTCTGATAAAAAATACGCTTGAATGTTGCTATCCTGGTGGTTAATGCGCTCTACTTTAGTGGCACTATATGACTTGCCCTGAATGTTTACAGTGTGCTTATCAGATTTTTTAAACTCCTGGGTTTCAATAGAGCTGCCATCGGCAATTTGATAGCTAAACAAAGATTGATTTGGGTTGTTTTTCAGATCAAAAGAAATGGCTAAAAAAACACTTAGTGGATCGGTAATATTGCCTTCATTCGCTTTCCAAGTACTGATTTTTGGCTGTGTTTTGGTTAGTAAAGATGTAACACTTCCGAATTGAGAATTAATATCAATAGCATAGCTCTTGGTGATTTTTTTATCTTCCTGCTCCATGATTTGATAAGCGGTGCTGTCTACGCCTTTATTATTCAGTTTAAATGTTGAACTGGCAGAGATAGAATAGTCCTTTATCATTGCTGCTAGCCCTGAGGTTTTGGCATTTGCGGTATAAAAATATCCATCTTCTAGTTGATGAAGAGTTCTTACTTCCTCAGCTATTTTAAGCCCGTTGATGGAGAGTTGGTAGTTGGCAATATGGGGCTTGAAAGCTAAGGTGGCAGTAGTAATTAGAGAGAGTAATGTAAATAAAAAAAACAGTCTCATATTATTTGACCATCCAAAGTAGCATGATTGTCGATCAGCTTCAACCTGCCTTGAGTAAACCAATGAACAACTTTAGGAAATAATTTGTGCTCTTCGATTAGTACGCGTTGAGCAAGTGACTCAACAGTATCATCAGCCAGTATTGGAACACGAGCTTGAGCGATAACAGGCCCGCCGTCAAGCTTAGCAGTGACAAAATGAACACTAACACCGTGCTCACTCTCTTTGGCATCAAGCGCTCTTTGGTGAGTGTTAAGTCCTTGGAATTTTGGCAGTAAGGATGGGTGAATATTTAACATCTTGCCTGCATACTTTTGCGTAAATTCTTCAGTGAGAATACGCATAAAGCCTGCTAAGATAATAATATCCGGACTGTGTTGATCAATAGTTTGACTTAGCTGCTGATCAAATTTTTCTCTTGAAGGAAATTGCGTATGGATGAGTACGTGAGTAGGAATATTGACCTTTTGAGCGCGCTTTATCCCGTAAGCATCTTCTTTGTTGCTAATAACCGCCTGAATATCTAGATCAATTTTTTCAGCATGATCGATCAGTGACTGAAGGTTTGAGCCGCTGCCAGAGATTAGAGCGACAGCCTTCATTTAGATGATTACCTGAGAGCCTTCATTGGCAACAATTTCGCCAATTAGCCAAGCATTTTCCCCTTGTTCGTTCATATGCTGAATTGCCGCTGCACTTTGGTCAGCTGGAATGACTAGNACCATGCCAACGCCNCAGTTAAAGACGCGATACATTTCCATGATATTAATATTGCCGTTATCTTGTAAAAATTGGAATATTTCAGGTAGCTGCCAAGATTTATTATCTAGTTTTGCGGCCAAGTCATCTGGCAAAACTCTTGGAATNTTTTCTAAAAGACCGCCACCGGTAATATGAGAAATGGCGTGTACAGAATATTTTTCAATCAATGATAAGACGGATTTAACGTAAATTTTAGTTGGCTCTATTAATGCTTGTAGTTGTGCATCAGTAGGTTTAGATTGCTCTAGAACTTTACGAATGAGAGAATAGCCATTTGAATGAGGACCTGATGAGGCTAAGGCGATGATATGGTCGCCATTGGCTACTTTTGAGCCATCAATAACTTTATCTTTATCAGCAATACCAACACAAAAACCTGCAAGATCGTATTCTTCACCTTGGTACATGCCAGGCATTTCAGCTGTTTCACCACCAATAAGCGCACAGCCAGAGATTTTACAGCCCTCGCCAATACCGTAGATAACTGAGGTAGCTAGATCGGTATTTAGCTTGCCAGTCGCGTAATAGTCTAAGAAAAATAATGGCTCTGCACCCTGTACAATTAAGTCATTAACACACATGGCGACTAAGTCAATGCCAATAGTATCGTGCTTGTTAAGCATTTCTGCCACTTTAAGCTTGGTGCCAACCCCATCCGTTCCGGAAATTAGAACTGGATTCTTATATTTTTTAAGATCTAGTTCAAACATTGCGCCAAAACCACCAAGCCCTGCTAACACGCCTTCGCGCATAGTAGATTTTGCAATAGGTTTAATTTGTTCGATTAAGTCATTACCTTTGGTAATGTCGACACCTGAGTCTTGGTAAGTCAATGATGACATAGGGTTTTTTCCGTATAATTAATTTTTTTGAATCTCAATTGAACAAGTCGAAAAATGAATTTTTCTAGTGTGCCAAATGCGCTTTCAATTTTACGCATTATTTTAACAGTACCAGTTGTGCTGACTTTATTAAATCATCAATATTTTTTGGCGATGGTATTATTTTTTGTGGCTGGAATTACCGATGCATTAGATGGCTGGATTGCAAAACGCTACTCGTTTGAAACTCGATTGGGATCTATCCTTGATCCNGTTGCTGATAAGCTACTATTGATGAGTAGTTTTATCACTTTAAANGTGATTGGNTTGCTACCATTATGGTTGTTGGTACTGGTATTTTTGCGTGATGTCATGATTGTATCCGGCACGGTAGGGTGCTTCATTGGCGCTGGCACGCCCAAAGAGGAGTTACTCTCTCCTTCAAAGTTGTCCAAATTTAATACTGCTTTNCAAATTTCTTTAGTGTTATTTTTGGTGGTGATACAGTTGTATCCAATCCANCAGCAATGGAGTACTATATTTTTTATTATTGTTGCCACTTCAACCGTATTAAGCGGTGCAGATTATATTTGGATCTGGATGGAAAGAGTTATCTCTCAAGAGAAAAANTAAACNCAATATCATGAANCAACTCGGACTCCCTATTTCTCTAGACTCAAAGATGTTACTTNGTAATTTCTTAGTTAAAAAAAATCAAACATTATTANATTTTATCGAGACACTATTCTCCCAAGAGCAATCATCTGTTGTTTTTGTTTCGGGTGACAAATCCAGTGGCAAGACGCATCTNTTACAGGGCTGTATTTTTAAAGCACTNGAGCAAGACTNAAAAGCAGTTTATGTGGATATTGGTCAAACATTGCCAGAGGATTTTTTAAATACGCTAGCGGATTATGATTGGGTGTGTATTGATAATATTGATCAACTTAATGTGGCTCAACAGCAAGAATTATTTGATCTTTATAATCAAATCAAGCAAACAAAAACTAAGCTTATTATTTCAGCGCCTGTGCCACCCGGTGAATTAGAATTATTAAAAGACCTTAAGACTCGATTATCTTTAGCGGTTGTTTACCGTTTGGAGCAGCTTGACGATCAAGAAAAGATCGTCTTAATTCAGCGCAAAATGCAAGATAAGAGTCTTGATATTGACGATAAAGTTTACGCATATCTATTTAAAGTCTTTTCTAGAGATTTAAACGTTGTATTGTCTGCTATTGACCAANTAGACCAAGAATCTTTAAGGCAAAAAAGTCCAATATCTATTCCTTTTGTTAAAAAAATTCTAAAAATTTAGGGTTTTTTCCTAAATTTAAACTTGGCAATTCTGGGCATGAGCTTTGAAAAAGGGATGTGAGTAAGGTCTGGATAGTTTGTATGAATTTTCCCAACTAGATTATTAATATCGTTAATCTTATCGCCATTATCAACTCCCATTAGCTCCTGCAAAGCCAACAAGCCACCCATTTTTATTTTGGATTGCTGCCCAACAGAAAGATTGTTGATGCAATGAGATTTTAAGACAAAATCACTATTATCACGCAAGTGGTAATAAACCGAATGACACAAATCTGAGGCGTGTTGATTAGAGCAAGAGCCAAATTCTTTTTCTGCAACACAGTCTTTAGCGGCAAATTGGCAGCCACAGCGACTACTAAGAATTAAATGTGAAAAAGGGCAAGTGAAGTGCTCGTGAGCCATAACAATAGGTGTTTTGTGTCTTTAATTAAGATTAAGACATTATAATATAAGCTTTTATTTTAGATAGTTGTAATAACACATGAATTACTTACCTATTTTTATCGATATTAAGCAAAAACCTTGTTTGGTTGTTGGTGGTGGTGATATCGCCTTTAGAAAAATGACACTTTTACTAAAGGCTAACGCACAAGTAACTTGCATTGATCATTCGGCTTGTTCGAGTGTCCAAGCTCTGGCGGATCAAAATAAAATTACACTAGTAAAGCGCAACTTTGAGCCAAGTGATATCACTACTCAAGCGCTGATTATTTCAGCAACAGATGATGCTCAGCTTAATGCCCAGGTGTCACAATTGGCGCACAATGCCAATATTCCGGTTAATGTGGTGGATTCACCTGATTTATGTTCATTTATTATGCCGTCAATTGTGGATAGATCACCAATTGTTATTGCTATCTCTTCAGCTGGAAAGGCGCCAGTTTTGGCACGCCTTATTCGTGCAAAACTCGAAAGCACCATTCCACATGCATATGGAAAGCTAGCGGAATTAGCGGGTAATTTTAGAGAGCAAGTTAAGGAAAAATTTATCAATATTGAAGACAGGCGCTATTTCTGGGAACGTGTTTTTTCAGGCATCGTGGCGGAAAAAGTTTTTTCTGGAAAAGTGGATGAAGCTAAAGCCGATATGCAGCTGCAGCTTGATGACTCAATAGATACTGAAATGGGTGAGGTGTATTTGGTTGGTGGCGGTCCAGGTGATCCAGATTTACTTACCTTTAAAGCCTTGCGCCTTATGCAGCAAGCNGATGTTATTTTGTATGATCGTTTAGTGTCNGAAGGNGTAATGGAGCTTGTTCGTCGTGANGCTGAGCTGATTTATGTTGGTAAAGANCGCGATAACCACAGTGTTCCACAGGATGGTATCAATCAGTTATTGGTAGATTTAGCCAAAAAAGGCAGGCGAGTTTGTCGCCTTAAGGGCGGCGATCCATTTATCTTTGGTCGTGGTGGTGAGGAAATTGAAACGCTAGCTGAAAATGGTGTGCCATTTCAAGTAGTGCCGGGCATTACTGCCGCATCAGGTTGCTCAACCTATTCAGGCATTCCGCTTACACACCGTGATTATTCTCAATCTTGTCGATTTGTTACTGGTCATTTGAAAGACGGCAGCATGAACCTGCCGTGGAACGAGCTAGCCGTTGAGCAGCAAACCATTGTGTTTTACATGGCACTTAAAGGCGCTCAACATTTGTCAGACAAGCTGATTGAGCACGGTATGCGTGCNAATATGCCAGTTGCGTTAGTAGAAAAAGGNACAACGCCTGATCATAAGGTGTGGACNACAACTTTGGGTGAATTGCCAAATATTGTTGCCACACAGCCAATCAAAGCACCGACATTAATTATTGTTGGTGAAGTGGTTAAGCTTCGAGAGAAGCTTAACTGGTTTGACTCCGGTGACTAAATCTATTAGTCTTTAACGCAACAATCGCTATCTTTAAAGCCAACTGCTTTAAAGATTTTAGCGGCAGGGCAAAACCCAGTAAAAGCTGATTGAAATAAGTTAAAACCAACAAAAAATGTTAGCCATAGCCAGCTTGCTTCTGTAAACATATTTGCATTGTTTAAAAGAAGTGAAGCCATAATAAAAACACCGGCCATCGCAGATACTGCATTTGTAATTGTCATTTGATTATTCCTAGGTTTGAAAGTCCCCACTTTAACATTATTTAGGTATAATTTCAAATTCTTCGCGGGAGTGGTGGAATTGGTAGACACGCTGGATTTAGGTTCCAGTGTCGTAAGACGTGAGAGTTCGAGTCTCTCCTTCCGCACCATATTTAAAACAAGGTGACATGTGAAGACGATCATTCTACATAGTCAAGACCTGGCAATAGCCAAACTCGTTGCTCAGCACATTGGTGCTGATATTCAACAAAAGCGAACACACTTTCGCTTTACCACAAATAAAATAATTGATTTAAATNCTTTGAGAGAGGTGTTTAAACTCGATTTCAATTTTGTTCCAGAGGGTTTTTTNNCTAATCAAGTTGCGCTTTTCGTGAGCGATATGGATTCAACTTTGATCAATATTGAGTGTATTGATGAAATTGCAGATTTTGCTAATTTAAAACCTCAGGTGGCTGATATTACCGAGCGTGCGATGCAAGGAGAATTAGATTTTGATCGCTCACTCGTTGAGCGTGTGGCCTTATTAAAGGGTTTAGAAGTGTCGGTATTGGAGCGAGTTTATACAGACAAGCTTCAGGTAAATCCTGGTGGCCAAGTCTTGATTAAATTTTTAAATGATCGAAAAATAAAAAGTGCAGTAGTGTCTGGCGGGTTTACCTACTTTGCCGATCAATTGGCTCAGGACATTGGTCTAGATTATTCTAGGGCAAACGTTTTGGCGGTTAATGAGGGTCGTTTAACAGGAGTTACTCAAGGCGATATAATCAATGCTCAAGCAAAGGCTGATTTTATTGATGAGCTCTGTAAAAAGCACTCTTTGGAGCGCTCCCAGGTGATTGCCGTGGGTGATGGCGCTAATGATTTAGCAATGATGAAGATTGCCGGCTTGTCTGTTGCTTATCATGCCAAATCAATTGTGGCGTCGCAGGCAGATATTGCCATTAATGTTGGTGGATTAGATAAAATTATAGATTTATTTGATGAATAGTTTAATATGTTAGTTGAGCTCGGACACTTTGCATTAGTTTTATCATTAGCATTCGCTTGTTTGCAAGTTATACTGCCAACAATCGGCCTGCTTAGAAGTAACCTTGCCTTGGCGCAGTTATCACGCCCAATGTTATGGGCACAATTCTTTTGGATTTTTGTTGCCTTTGTTGTACTCATGAATGCTTTTGTGGCNGATGATTTTTCGGTTAAATATGTTGCTAGCAACTCCAATACTGAGCTACCAGACATGTTTAAGATGTCGGCCGTTTGGGGTGCGCATGAGGGTTCGCTATTATTATGGGCGTTGATATTATCAGGCTGGAGTGTTGCGGTTTCGGTATTTTCAAAGCGCCTACCTGGCGAAGTGTTAAACCATATTTTGATTATTCTAGGACTGATTAGCATTGGGTTTTTATTGTTCTTATTGCTAACCTCAAATCCCTTTGAGCGACTAGACATTATTCCTGTACAAGGTCGGGAGCTCAATCCACTCTTGCAAGATTTTGGCCTGATTATTCACCCACCTATGTTGTATATGGGTTACGTTGGTATGGCCATACCTTTTGCTTTTGTATTGTCATCACTTATTCGTGGACAGCTTGACTCTACTTGGCTTAGGTGGTCTCGTCCGTGGACATTAGTTGCCTGGGCATTTTTAACTTTTGGTATTACTCTTGGCTCTTGGTGGGCATATTATGAGCTTGGCTGGGGTGGTTGGTGGTTCTGGGATCCGGTAGAAAATGCCTCATTTATGCCATGGCTAGTGGCCACCGCATTGGTACACTCTTTGAGTGTCAGTGAAAAGCGTGGTGCCTTTAAGCATTGGACAGTACTGCTGGCAATTGCTGGATTTTCTCTAAGTTTATTAGGTACTTTTTTAGTAAGATCTGGCATTCTAACCTCAGTTCATTCTTTTGCTGCTGACCCTGCCAGGGGTGCTTTTATTTTGGTCTTTTTGATACTTGTTATTGGTAGCTCGTTGGCTTTATATGCTTGGCGTGCCTCACTAATGCGTAGTAGTAATTCATTTTCTTGGCTATCAAAAGAAAGTGGATTATTGATTAATAATATTTTATTAGTAGCGGCGATGTTAAGTGTTTTCTTGGGTACTTTGTATCCATTACTACTCGACTCTCTAGGACTGGGCAAAATTTCAGTCGGTGCGCCGTATTTTGATGCTGTATTTGTGCCGATTATGATTCCGGCTATTTTGGTCATGGTGATTGCACCATTCTTACGCTGGAAGAAGGATGCGCTTGCTCGTAGTGCAAAACTTTTAAGCCCGGTTTGGTTGGGCGTGGGCGTATTGTTTATTGCCAGCTTGTTTGTTGTTGAAAATACTTATGTTGCGTTAGCAGTATTTTTATTCATTTGGATTATGCTGCATTCATTGGCGTTGTTATTCAACCGAGTGCGACAAAATGGCCAGCTAGGTTTGGCATTTATTGGCATGATTTTGGCGCATGTGGGTATTGCAATTTTCCTACTTGGCGCAACAGTAACAACCCAGCTTGGTATAGAAAAAGACATAAAAATGGATGTTAATCAGCCAATAACCGTTAAAGGCTATCAGTTTGTTTTTAAAGGGGTGGATAGCTTCTCCCATGAGAATTACCAAGGACATAAGGGTAGGGTTGAGGCTTATTATGATGGAGATCTGATTGCCAGCTTGAATCCAGAAAAACGTCAATATGTCACAGGCATGCCAATGACAGAGGCAGCTATTGATCCAAGTTTAGCGAGAGATCTTTATGTTGCCTTAGGTGAGTCTTTAGGAGGTGGTGCCTGGAGTTTAAGGATTTATTACAAGCCACTGATTAGATGGATTTGGTTAGGAGGCTTGTTTATTTCATTGGGCGCTTTACTGGCCGCATTTGACAGAAGATATCGTTTATCTGTACGTCGCTCGAAGGTGGGCTCATGAGTATGATGATTTGGATGGGTGTAATGCTGGTAGTTTCATTGGCATGGATTTTTTGGTTTTTAAAAAAACCATTGGCAGATAGCGGAGTAGATCTTCAGCAATCAAACATTGAGCTTGGAAAGCAAAGAAAATTAGAACTGCAAACAGATCTTGAGCAAGAGTTAATTGATCAAGAGCAGTTTGATCAAGCACTAGAGGAAATATCAAGCACATTGGCGTTGGAGCTTAATCAAGCTAGCGCTAAAAAATTAAGTAAGTCTAATGCTAATATTTGGATTGGAATAGTTGCAATACTGCTGCCTATTTTTACGATTGGTGTTTATCAAAATTTGAGCAATTACACGCCCACTAGTAAGGTGGCTACGATTAACTCAACACCACTCAGCCTGGAAGAGAGTGCAGCTAAGCTTAAGCAGCATTTACAAGAAAATCCAAAAGATGTTGAGTCCTGGAAGATGCTGGGCTTAAGCTATTTTGAGCTTAATAAGATTCAAGAATCTATCAAGGCTTATGAGCAGGCATACCAGATAGACCCGAAAGATCCTAGGCTATTAGTAGAGTACGCATCTACTATGATCAGTGCTAACGATGATCAATTTACAGGGCGACCTGTGGAGTTGATTAAGCAAGCTTTAGAGATTGATCCTAACGCACCAGATGCTCTGTATTTGGCAGGTATGTTTGCTGTTAGCGTGCAGGATTTTGAACTGGCTAAGGCGCTTTGGAGTAAGGCGTTAAGCGCTCTACCCGAGCAAAGCTCTGATCGACAAGCGCTAGTGAGTATATTGCAAGAGCTTAGTCGTGTTGAAAGTGGCAATATTAGTAATACAGTCACTGTGAATGTGAAGATTTCGGATGCTGTATTAAGCGCTCGATCTCCTGAAGATTTTTTAATGATTTATGCTAAAGCTGCCCAAGGCAGGCCGATGCCAATTGCTATTCAGAAATTACCAATTAAAGCCTTTACAGGACAGGTGGTATTGAGCGACATGAATTCTGTCATGTCAGAAAAACTATTATCACAACATGATCAAGCGCTTATTGTCGTGCGTATAAGTACAACAGGTAGTGCCATGAAACAGCCGGACGATTTACAGGTGGTGAGCGAGGTGGTAAATATTGCAGATAACCCGAGTGTAACTTTAAATTTAAATTAATCCCATGAGTAAAACGATAGAGCTAGCCCAATCCTTAATGAAAATTGACTCAGTCACGCCTAATGACAAAGGCTGTCAGGCACTAATGACAAATTTCTTAGAACAGTCTAAATTTAAGATTTCTGACTTGAAATTTGGCGAAGTGGATAATTTTTGGGCTGAGCACGGCCAAGGTTCGCCAGTATTTGTTTTTGCTGGGCACACCGATGTTGTGCCTGTAGGGGATGCGAGCAAGTGGGATTTAGACCCCTTTTCCGCTAAGGTGAAAGCAGGCATGTTGTATGGTCGTGGTGCAGCTGACATGAAAGGATCTTTAGCGGCAATGCTCAGTGCTAGTGAACGATTTGTTAAAGATTATCCAGACCATAAGGGCACGATTGGTTATTTGATTACCTCAGATGAAGAGGGCCCTGCTGTTGATGGCACGGTTAAGGTTTGTGAGCATTTAAATGCTATTGGTCAAAATGTAGATTATTGTTTGGTAGGTGAGCCATCTGCCACAGACACGTTGGGTGATGTTATTAAAAATGGGCGTCGGGGCTCGCTAAATGGCACGTTAACAGTTGTGGGTAAACAAGGTCATATTGCCTATCCTCATTTGGCCAACAATCCTATTCATCTAGCCGTTCCAGCACTTGATGAGCTATGCAATGAGCTATGGGATGAGGGTAATGAATATTTCCCGGCAACCAGTTTTCAGTTGTCAAATATTCACTCTGGTACTGGGGTGACAAATGTTATTCCAGGTGAAATTGAAATTGTTTTTAACTTTCGCTACTCAACTGAATCAACTCATGAAGGTTTGCAGGCAAGGGTGAGCGATATTTTAGATAAGCACAATCTTGAGTATAGATTGGACTGGAATCATTCAGGCTATCCATTTTTAACTCCTAAAGGTGAATTGGTGAGTGGCTGTGCTGACGCTATTAAAAAAGTCACTGGTGTTGACACGCAGTTGTCCACTTCAGGTGGCACATCCGATGGACGTTTTATTGCGCCAATGCTAAATGCACAAGTGGTAGAGTTAGGGCCATTAAATGCTACTATTCATCAGGTGAATGAGTGTGTTTCTGTTCAAGATCTGGATGATTTGAGTGATATTTATTATCACATTCTTAAAAATATTCTAACTTGATATGATGCGTTTTGACGTCATCACTTTGTTCCCTGATATGTTTTCAGCGATTAAAGATGAGGGTGTTATTGCCCGAGGAGTTAAGAGTTCTCTGCTTGAAATTCACACCTGGCAGCTTAGAGATTTTTCAGATAATAAGTATCGAAATGTGGACGATAAATCCTATGGCGGTGGCGCAGGCATGGTGATGCAAGTTAAGCCAATTCGCAGCTGCATTAGTCAAATAAAGCAAAAAAATCCTCATGCTAAAGTTGTTTATTTGTCACCTCAAGGTCAACAATTAACTCACCAATTGGCGCATGAAATTTCACAATTAGATTCGGTTATTTTATTGTGTGGGCGCTACGAAGGGGTTGATGAGCGTGTGATTGAGCGTGATGTTGACATGGAAGTGTCTATTGGTGATTATGTGATTAGTGGCGGCGAGCTAGCTGCCATGGTGCTAATTGACAGTGTGAGTCGTCAAATACCAGGCGTGCTCGGAAATGCGCAGTCGCTGAATGATTCTTTTGCTAATAGCCTGTTGGATTATCCGCACTATACGCGCCCAGAAATTATTGACGATCAGCAAGTTCCAGAAGTTTTACTCAGTGGCCATCAAGCCAATATTGATGCTTGGCGAGAAGATCAATCTCTTAAAAACACACAAAAAAAACGACAAGACCTGATTGAAAAATAGGGCTGATTTGCTTTTTTTTAAAAAAAATTTATAATACTAACATTCTACAACGGCGTAGAGTACCAAACAAGCATTGTTGCTAACAAGTTGCCCACGAGGGGCTTATTTCTATTTACAAGTAGTAATATTTGTAATTATCAAAGGAGAGAAGTATGAAATTTGTAACGGCAATTCTACGTCCACACAAATTAGATGATGTCAGAGAGGCACTTTCAGAAGTGGGTGTATCTGGTATTACTGTGACTGAAGTAAAAGGCTTTGGTCGTCAAAAAGGCCACACCGAGTTATATCGTGGTGCGGAATATCAAGTTGATTTTTTACCAAAAATTAAATTAGAAATCGCAATTTCTGCAGCTAAGCTGGATGAAGTTATTCAAACGATTAGCAATGTTGCCAATTCTGGCAAAGTTGGCGATGGCAAAATTTTTGTCACTAATTTAGATAAAGTTATCCGTATTCGTACTGGCGAAACGGATCAAGACGCACTTTAAGGAGTAAAAAATGAAAAAATTATTAAGTTTATTGGCTTTATTGCCAATGGTTGCGTTCGCAGAAGGTTTAGATGGCGCAAATACATCATGGATTCTAACGTCAACTGCGTTGGTTTTGTTTATGACTTTGCCTGGTTTGGCTTTATTTTATGGCGGTTTAGTTCGCAGCAAGAACATCCTATCAGTGCTTATGCAGTGTTTTGCCATTGCCGGAATTGTTTCAATTCTTTGGTTAGTTGTCGGCTACTCAATTGCCTTTGCTGATGGCAATGCATATTTTGGCAGTTTGTCTAAATTTATGCTTGCTGGCGTGATGGAAGACTCACTTAGTGGCGACATTCCTGAGAGTTTATTTGCATTATTCCAAATGACATTTGCGATTATTACCCCAGCGCTTATTATTGGTGGTTTTGCTGAGCGCATGAAGTTTTCAGCAGTGCTAATGTTTAGTGCGATTTGGCTGATTGTGGTTTATGCACCAATTACCCATTGGGTATGGGGCGGCGGCTGGTTAGGCGAAATGGGGCTACTTGACTTTGCTGGTGGTACGGTTGTGCATGTTACTGCCGGTGTTGCAGCCTTAGTGGCAGCAATTGTTATCGGTCCACGTAATGGCTTTCCAACAAAGCCAATGCCACCACACAACATGACCATGACTATTACCGGTGCAGCAATGCTTTGGGTTGGTTGGTTTGGCTTTAATGGCGGTTCAGCATTGGCAGCAAATGGCGATGCGGCAATGGCTATGCTGGTCACGCACATTTCAGCGGCAGCTGGCGCTGTTACTTGGATGTTTTATGAGTGGATTAAATTTGGCAGACCAACAGCACTAGGCGCTGTAACAGGTATGGTTGCAGGTTTAGGAACTATCACCCCAGCTTCTGGCTTTGTTGGCCCTGCCGGTGGCTTGGTAATCGGTATTGTTGCGGGTATTGTTTGTTTTAATGCAGTAATCCTTATTAAGCAAAAATGGAAAATTGATGATTCTTTAGATGTTTTCCCTGTGCATGGTGTGGGTGGTATTATCGGCACATTAATGGCAGCAGTTTTTGCTTCTGACCAGCTTGGTATTTTCTCGGGTCAAGGTCTAGCAGAAGGCATGACAATTATGTCTCAGCTTGAAGTTCAGACGATTGGTGTTATTGCAACAGGTGTTTACACGGCAATTGCAACCTACATTATTCTTAAGGTCATCGACATGATGATGGGNATAAGGGTAAGCGCTGAAGAAGAGCAGCAAGGNTTAGATATCATTTCTCATGAAGAAAGAGGTTATGATTTGTAAGTTAAATCAAGTCTAACAAAAACCCGCTAAAGATTTTGTCCTTAGCGGGTTTTTTTATGGATAAAAATCAGCCATTTTCATTATTTAGGAAAATTTTGTAAAACGTGTCAGCTAGGATTTTCTTAAGATTGTAATAGGCCTTGCCTATTACAAAAGTGGATTTTATGGTCAAAAATTATTCGTTTTTGGCTAAATTAGTCAGGTTTTGTCTGTCACAAGGCAGAATAAAG
>JGI26247J51722_1000686_pt1 | contig 13917 bp, 17 predicted proteins | sample SaaInlV_100m_DNA_2_FD_51722 | JGI IMG/M metagenome (IMG submission 51722)
ACGGTCACCTCTAAGTTTTCCTGAAATTGTAATTTGAACGCCCATTGCACCACTTTCCATAATTTGTTTCATTGTCCACATGGTTGCTCTTCTGAATGCTGTTCCTCTTTCTAAATGGGAGGCCATTCTAGTACACATTACACTTGGTGATAAATCTGGTTTTTCAATTTCATTAACTGATATTTGTGGATTTTTTAACCCAAAGTCTTTTTCGAGTCTTTCTGTAAGTTCTCTAATCCCTGAACCTTTTCTTCCTATGACAATTCCAGGTCTTGTAACGTGTAGTGCTACTCTTGTACCTGTAGGTGTTTTTGATATTTCTGCATGAGAAAATCCTGCATCTTTAATTTGTTTTCTCAAATAATCTTTTAACAACATCATGTTGTAATTGTCTCTGATAACATTTTTCACTGCTGACATTTCTAAAGCTCCTGAGCCACCAACTCTACATGTGTTAAAACATTATTTTTTGCAGTTGCTCTGCCCATTGCTCTTGGAGTGAATCTTTTAACAACAACGCCTTTGTGTACTGTTGCATTTACAATTCTTAATCTATCTAAATCCATTCCTTTGTATTCTGCATTTGATTCTAAATTATCTAATACTTTGATGAATTCTTTTGCAGTTTTTTGTGGATATCTTCCNGACATCATTCCAGGATCTGCTCTGTGTGCTACTTGATTTTTATATCTTCTAAATGCAACAGCTCTTTTTTTGTTAATAACATCTTGTAAGAAATCTCTTGCTTTTTCAATTGTTAGTCCTTTTATTGAAACTGCAACTTCACGAGCATGTTTGTGAGAAATGTCTTTTTCTCTTAATGATGATCTAACATGTCTAGTTGCATCATAATTTTGGAAAGCATAATCGAATCTACCCATAATAATCACTTTAATGGTACGTACAGACTGGATCTTGATGCACCTACACCTGGTGCTCCATGTTGTACCTTCTTGTTTGTTATGACATATTCTCCCAAATAATGACCAATCATTTCTGTTGTAATGTTGACTGGACGAAATTCTTTTCCTGAAAAAACATTTACTGTAACGCCTACCATGTATGGTAGAATAATTAAATCCCTTAGGTGAGTTTTGATGGATTTTTTGATTTACCTGCTTTTGAAGATTTTATTTCTTCAATTAATTTTCTTTTTCCATCTGTAATTCCTCTTGTAAGTGATCTTCTTTGTCTTGAATTAAATAATGTAAATAATTTTTCTAAAGATGTATTTTCTAGATCTTCTTTGCTAAGTCCTCTGTATAAAAATTCTTTAACCATTTCTTCTCTCCATTGTTAACATCATTCGAGTTTTACCGTCCATATTAGAGCATTCCTATCTTGGTTGCTAGATCTCTAGCTTTTTCAGTACTTTCAAATTGAACAAATGCTTTTTTACCATAAATTGTTCTTGCAGTGTTTACTTTGATTACTTTTTGTTTGTAAAGTATTTTTACTGCTTCTGCAATGTCTGGTTTCTTTGCAGATAATTCTACGATAAAACAAATTTTATTTTCATTTTCAATCATGGCAAATGTCTTTTCTGTAATGTATGGTTTGACAATTATTTTCATTGCTTGTTCTACATTCATTGTGTTTTCACCATTAATTCTATGTGTGCTGATTTAATTTTTGCAATTTCTTCTATTGCTGATTTTGAATACACTGTTAATCTAATTGGGTGTGAACCTGGAGCCAAATCTAAGACACTCAAATCTTTTACACTTTTAACATCTACACCTGGTAATGCGCCAATTGCTTTTGACATGTTTGAAGAATCTTTAGTTACAAATAATACACTTGTTCCAACTTTTTTACTTCTTCCTCTAAGTCTTGATTGTCCAGATCGTACTTTTCTTGTTTCTAATCTATTGACATCTTGTGTTAGTTTTAATGAATCTAGTATTTTTGTTACTTCATTTGTTTTAGAAACTGCTTCAATATCATCTGAAATAATGATCGGGAATGTTTCTATTCCTTCAATTTTATGTCCTCTTGCACCTACAAGATCTTTTGAACCTGTAGCTGCAATTGCTGAACATAATGCTAGTTTATTTTCTTTTTTGTTTAATTTTTTGTAAATTACTTTTCCTACTATTGGTGGATGTGCTTGTCTTCCGCCTCTTGTAGATGCTACTTCAGCTCCTTGACCTTGTCTTCCACCGCCACCACCTTGTGCTCTGGCCACACGAGATACACCTTGACCTGTTGGTGGATCATTTGAATCNGCTACAACATCTTGTCCTGCACTTGGATGTCTTCCTTGTGGTTGGAATTTGTGTGATGTAAGGTTAGTGAAAGCTTTGTGAATTAATTCTCTTCTGAATGGTGTGGAGAAAATTATTGGTAATTCTACTTCTCCATCTTTTGTTCCAGTTGTTGTATAAGTTGTAATTTTCATTATATTACTACCTCCAAAATGTTTGGCTTGTTAACCTTAGCTGGTGCATTTCTAATTTGACTTCTCATTTTGATTAATCTTCTATATGTTCCTGGAACAGAACCTTTCAAAATAATAAAATCTCCTTTAACTAAACCAAAGTGTTTGTATCCTCCATCTGGATTAATTTTTAATTTATCGTTATCTGCATTACCCATTACCAATATTCTTTTATCATATTCTACTCTTTGATGGAAACCTGTTTGTCCTGCTCTTGGAACTGTGTACATGACACTTTGTGGGGAAATAGGACCTAATGAACCAACTTCTCTAACTGTCTTTCTAGATTTGTGTTGTTTCTTTTTTACATTCCATCTTCTCATTACACCTTGCCATCCATGACCTTTTGTAATTGCTGCAACATCTACTGTTGCACCAGTTTCAAAAATTTGATCAATTTTAATTTCTTTTCCTAATGATTCTTTAACATGTTCAAATTGTTTTTTAATATCTCCTCCACTAACCATTGCTTCAAAAACATATGGTTTTTTCATTTCNAGACCTGCTGCTCTTGGAGATACTGCAACTATTGCAAAAATTTCTTTAATATTCTTTAATCTTTTTTCTGCATTATCTAATGCACCTTCTTTATTTTTAAATGTCATTTCTTTTGAAATATATTTTGGAATGTCTTCTGCATACACATCAAACTCTGCATGCATTCCATCATGATCTTTTGAATAACCTCTAATTCCTAAAATTAACACTGGTGGAGTTACTAGTACTGTTCCTAAACTAACTAATTGTTTTCCTGCATTTGGAACTTTTTCACGATCATCAATACTTACTACTTGAACACAACCTGCTTTAAAACCACAGTGTGCTAAAATTTTTGGTTCATCTGTTGCAGATCTACTTGGCCAAGCTCTAATTCTTGCTTCCATAGTTTTTGCGCGAACTCTACGTGAATACGCTAAACTTCCTCTACGTGGTGAATGTCGTTTTCGAGCTCCCATTGTTAAATCGTCTCTTGAATTCCCTCTATTAAACCCTATTAGTTATCGTTAACCAACTAAAATATTTTGGTTAACGATGATTGTTGTAATTGATATTATTTTAGAACATCAGAGATCATATTCCAAATTGTTATTGATCCTATTACTATTCCCATAACTCCGATACCTATTGCAAACAACAAAAAATTTTTTCTTTCTGCCATGTTGTGAATTACTTTGATGCGTTAATTATTGCTAATGTTCCAAGCAGTGCTTCTTCAAGACGTACTGTTTCAGTTGCTTGGTTTGGAAAGAAATTCAGTGATTTAGCATTTTGTACTTTATTCATTCTACCGCCAATAATTTCATGAACTCCTTTTTCAGGAGATCCAAAAACAACCAATAATGATTCATCTGATTTTGTATATTTTTCTAGTTGTTCTTTTGTAACTGTTTTACCTTTTCTTGATGTGATGATTACATTCCCTTTCCATTCTGATAATAATGAAAATAAATTAGATCTTTCTTTTACATCATACCCCCAATAGACTTTAGATTCTGGTTTTTCTATTTCTTTAACTGATAATCTTGGATACCCTTCTTTGAATTGAATTGTTATTCTTTTACCTGTTGATGTTTTACCATAAAATTGAATTAGTTGATTAATTCCAACATCTACAAATTTTTTACCCTTTACTGTTACTATGACTCCTTCTCTAATGTCTCCTGCAACTATTTTTTTTGCATTTGTTGGTGTAACGTGACTTGGAATTTTTAATGGTTGTAATACTCCTGCAAATTTTAGATCATTTACTTTTTGAAATAACCTTCTTCTTAGAAATTGTGGTGTTTCTAGATATTTTAAAATCATAGATATGAAATTTCCATCTGAACCATTATTGCCTTCTTGGTACACATAGATTGTTTCTATTTTAAAAATAGCACATGCTCTGGCTAAAACTGAAATTTTTCGTGTTTTATCTATTTTTAATGATTCATCTTGTAATGAAGATGTGGGAATTGCAACAGATATTTTCAATGTAATCTAATCTCACTAGTGTCTATAATTTGTTAATTTTTATCGTGTGGATATTTTTCTTTTGCAGAATTTGCATAACTAGCAATTTGTTCATCTGAAACTAATTCGTATAACCCACCTTCTGTTTTAATATGTGCCATTCTGATGTGGCCAGTTCCTTCTTTATCTTCACTTGATAGATAAATTCCTGCTGCTGCTAATGTTGATGCTTCTTCTAATGTTAGATCTTCTTTGTATGTTTTTTCTAAAAAGTCTGTTACACTATCTGAACCTGAACCAATTGCTATTGCATCATATGAGATGTATGTTCCACTTGGATCTGTAAGATATAGTTGTGATGTGTTATTTACAACTCCTCCTAAAATTAGAGCAACACCATATGGTCTTACTCCTGCATACTGTGTATATTGTTGACATTGATCAGCTAAATGTTTAGCAATTGTTTCAACCTCTACTGCTTCATCATAAATCATTTTATTACTTTGAGAAAAGAATCTTGCATTATCTACTTGACTTCTTGCATCTGGAATGTATCCTGCTGCTGCAACTCCTACATGATCATCAATTTGAAAAATCTTTTGAGCCGTTTCATTAATTTGTAATTTTCTTGGTTTTTCTTCTACTGCAATGATAATTCCATCTTTGCATTTTACTCCTAATGCAATTGTTCCTCTTCTTACAGTTTCAATTGCATACTCTACTTGGTATAATCTACCATCTGGTGAAAATACAGTAATTGCTCGATCATAACCTTGTTGTGCAGGAAGCATTTGAACAAATTCTGTGTAGGATTAATTTAAGTCTAGCCAATTACATCTGCCATGAGATATGAAATTGAATTTTCTGGACATGAGAATATTAGATCAAACCACCAAAAAACAATAGAGATTACAAAAGAATCTCATCTAACGCCTAGAGGTGATTGTATTGTTGGTGTTAATGCAAGTTCCTCTTGTGCAGATTTACCTGATGAATTAAAAAATAAATTAAAAAATTCTGATACTAAAGTTTGTTTTATAATTAGAGTGGGTGCTGATGAATTTACTTTGGAAGGAAAAGGTCATCCTGATTTAGTTCTAAGTCATACTCAAGATATTGTATTAAGAAAAAGTGATTTTACTTGTCCTAGAACATTATCTGTAAAATGTGATAAAGCATCCGATATGGTGCCTAGAGAAATGGTTTCTCAGTTACAAAATCCAAAAACAAAAGGATCATTCATTATCGTTGTTGATTAAAAACTGTCACAACTTTATACTGCTATTTCTAATTATTTTCTTATGGGACTAAAAACAAAGATTTTCATTTTAATTCCATTGGCAACTTTTGCATCTATAATTTTTGGATTTGGAATGTACAATACATTATGTAAAAATGCAAATATTCCTTTAGGATGTTAGCTGATTTTTAATTATTCGTCATCTGTTTCGTTTGCTTTTTCACGTACTTTTTTCATTATACAAAATTTAGCAAGAGTTTTCTTTAAATTCATAATTATAATTTACTTGCATAGTATTTAATTCTAGTTTTTATGCCTAATTCTAATTTATTTTTTTATTATTTTTAATTTTAGGAATTTTTTGGCTTTGAATTTTTAAATTTTGATTGATTGTTTCTAACAAAGTTAGTGTTTTTGGATATTTTGTATTTTCTATTAGATCTTGTTGAATTATTGAAAGGTAATATCTTAATTCTTTAAGAATACGTTTTCTTTTATTTTTTGAAACAGTCTGATTTTTTAAATCTCCTAAATTTGCTGAAATGTCACACAATTTGATTAGTTTTGCATCTATTTCAGATTCTTTTAGTTTTATTCCATATTCTCTTTGCCTTTGTTTTTTTGACAATGTTTTCTTTTTTGTTAATGTTAATGATGAATCATCATCTACATCTATTACAAATTTAATTTTTGTTAATGATAATGTTAATACTGCAATTTTTCTTCCAAATTTTTCAAATAATTCATCAAAACTAGTATCTGTATGTTCTAAAATATCGTGCAACCAGCCTGCGCATAGTACTTCTTCATCACTTATTCCTAAACTTTTGAGCCTACTAACTACATCTTCTAAATGCTTTGAATATGTAACGCCACTTTTTTTTAACTTACCTGAGTGTTTTGATTTTGCAAATAATTCTGCATTTTTTAATAAACTCATTTTTTATCTCTTTTAAAAATAACAAAAAAATCTAACGCTTCTTTTTTTGAGAGTTTTTTATTTTTAGTTTGACAATAATTTGTCGTAAATGTACATTTTGGACACCCTCCCCATTCTTCTCCTTGCAAAATCCTTTTCTTTTGCTTTTCATCTGTAGGACAATCACATTCATTTACTAAATCAAAACAGGTATCCATAATACTTTCAAAATTATCATAGATTATTTTACTACATCCGTTATAGCCATCAGATGTATTGTCAAACAAATGAATTATCCCATCTTCATAGTACGCATCAATATCATTTGATTCTGACTTTGTTAAAATTTTACTTGCGTTAACTAGAACATGAGTGATTGTATGGATTTTTGAATCTGATGTCATGGGACTTTTTCCATCTGTTTTGATTTTTGCTGTAAACTCTGATGGAATTAAAATACTTGTACAATAATGCTTTGAATTCCAACTAAAATTATTCCAAGTTGGTATTGAATCTCCGTTAAACGTTTCAAATTTATCTGCTGAATCGTTATAATTTCCTTTTAGGTATCCTGTGATTATTTTATTCATATCAATTAATCCATAACGCAAAGAAATTTTTTTAGATTTAGAATTAATTTCTTTTTTAATAGAATTTTTTTCAGATATTTGAGTTAGTGATGTTTTCACAATTGGTATTGTTCGTTTTTGTATTTCATTGGATTTTTTCAAATACGCATTTGCTCCATTTTGAGTTTTAACAATTGATTCCACTTGAAAATTTTGTTTGTTAAAATGATAAATTGCATTTTGATGTAATTGATAATACCCTGCAGGCACATCTCTAGTGCCTATTTTTTTAGAATCATAAAAAATTGTAATTTCTCCTGATGCTCCTCTTAAATTAACACTATTTGCAAAATCAAAAAATTTTGATTTATCTGATTCAATTGCAGCATGTTTTTCCATACCTATTGAAACAATGTGTTTTTCTGAAATAATGGAATTGTTTTTATTAATTTCAATAATGTGATTTTGATTTAGATATGCTGGAATGTTACGTGCAAAATAATGGCATGTTGCATCTTCTGGATCAAATACACAAATTGCATATGATTTTTGCCCTTTTCTTCCTGCTCTGCCAATTCTTTGAATAAATGAATCATATTCATTTTTGAATGCAGAAATTACTACATCTACATTACCGATATCAATTCCAAGTTCTAATGTAGGTGTACATGAAAGTATGTCTAATTCTCCTTCTTTCATTTGTGATTCATACAATTTTCTATCTTTTTGATCAAGACCTCCTCGATGAATTTGAATTCTGATTCCATCATTACTTCCCTCTACATTTGATGCTAAAAATTCTGCATCATTGTGTGTATTACTAAATACTAATTGTTTTGAATTATTCTTAAAACATATTGATGATATCATTTCCATTGTAGTTCTTTGACCAAATTTTCTTGGCATGATAAAAAATTGATGCATGTTTTGTTTTCTTCTAAACTTACTATTGATATGCGAAAATGATTTTTCTGGTAGATCAAACATGTTTGAAAAAAACTCTTTGGAATTATCTAATGTTGCAGACGAACCTATTACTTGAAATTTTTTCATATAATTCTTCATTCGTTTTAAAACATAGTATACGTTGGAACCATGAAAACTTGTATAGGAATGTGCTTCATCCATTACTATTATTTTTGCGTTTTTAAATAATTGATTCCATTTTTTATCTTGTAAAATTAAATGATAATTGATAAAATCAAAATTTGTTGCAAGAATGATTGCTTTTTTGTTTGATTCTAAAATTATATTGTCTTTGTATTTGGAACTTTGTCCTCCATGAATAGAATACGCTGTAACAATTTCTTCTAATTTACATTTTTCAATTAAATTTGAAATTTTTGATATTTGATCATCAATTAATGCATTTAATGGATAAATTAACAACACAAAAACTCCATTAGTTGGATTTTCAAACATTTTTTGTAAAATGGGTATTGTAAATGCCTCTGTTTTTCCTGAACCTGTTGGAGCTGAAATTATTGAATTATTTCCTTTTAAAATTGATCTAATTGATTCTTCTTGAAATGGTAAAACTCCTGTAAATCCATATTTTTTTAACCCTTCAATAATATTTTCTGATAAAACATCTTTAGGTTTTCTATCGGAATTTTTTCAGGTTCTAATGCCATTAACTTTTCATAATGAATTATTGCCAATGTTTGATTTTTGTGACCATTAACTAATTCTCGAATTATCGTGTCGTTATCCATTTCTAATTTTGGAATTTTTTCAATATCAAACAGAATACTTTCTGGAATTACTATTTTTGATTCTACTGTGCTTATTTGTGGTGTTTTCTTTTTCACTATATTTTTTATTTCATCTGGAAAATACGTGCCTGAACTTTCTGGTCCATTACAACTATGTGGTTCATCTGTTCTTGCATCTAGTGGAATAAATTTTCCATTAACTGACTTGAACTCTTCATCCCAATAAATCTCGGATCCACATCCTTTTGAACACTGTTTTGTTCTTCCTGAATAATTCATTCCGTAAGTTGGTTTTTTTGGTGTTATTTTTTCGGGATTACATTTAGGACATACCCATGGAGCACCTACATCTTTATGATTTTGTGAAAGTTTTGTATCGCAATTACTACAGAACTTCATCTGTTTTGGTTTAATTTTTTTTTCTCATAAAAGGATTTTTTAATAAATTGAAATTATTGTTAATTGATTACGAGCTATTGGTTTGTATGAATTAAAAAGACAATATTATCTTCAGTATCACTATTATCAAATTATGAAAAGTCAAAAAGAATTAAGATCATTAAAAATTGAATTGATAAAATCTATGAATGGATCAAATAACCCCTATTTTGGATTATCTTTGGAAACTTTAGTTGATGATCGTTAATTTTACACATAAAATAATATAAAAATACCTGTCAACTTTATCTAATTATTTTTATTTCATACCTTGTTTTGTTGTTATTATTTTTTGGATGCAAAAATGCTTAACTAAATAAGTTTAAAAAATATCTACAATGATCATGATTCAAACTGATGATGATTTTAAATTAATTTTAAAAACATTTGAAAATAATCAAAAAATAATATTAACTGAAATCAAAAAATTACCTTATAGAATTAGAACTGAATCTCGGACAAGGTCTAGAGCAGGTTCTTACAAATTAACTCCACGTGTAAAGGATTTGTTTAAACTTATTCAGACCGAAATTGATAGAGCAATTACCATTTTATCAAAATTAAATGATCAAGAATCATTAAAATTAATTTCTCATATAACTACAACCAAAAGATCACAATTAATCTTAACAATGATGGATACTATATTCACAGCATTAGATAAATTTGATGATCAAGAAATAATTTTAGAGTATTTTCATATATCTACTCAAAAATTATCTGAATTTATTCTTGAAGAAGATTAGAGAAATTATTAAGCTATGATGTTTTATGAATTTCATGACAAAATTTAGTATTGAACTTTCGATTTCAAATAAACCTACAGATCTTGAATTAAAGAAATTAAAAGAATATTTTAAAGAAATGCCTGTCAACGAAATTATTTCTGGACTTAAATTTGCAAAAAGTAGATGGACTGCAAAAGATGCGGGAGTTTTAAAAGTTGGTCGTAAAAGTATTGTTCAAAAAGAAGTTCATTCTGTTACCACTGAACAAGCTCAATGGCGATTAAAAAATTGGAAAATGATGATCTCTAATTATAGACGACGAGGATATAGTTACCCTACAATTTCTAGAATTAAAAAAATTTTAATCCAAAAGAGTAAGAAAAAATCAAAGTAATTTAGAACTATTGTCTAATTTCTAAATAAAAATATCTGATTTTCTTTCAGTTACTTGTTGTTTTAGTTCAGATGGAACCTCTGGAATTGATGATTTTGTTTGTCCAGCAATTACACTGTGTGCTTCTTCTAAAATTGCAAGTGTATCTTCATTTGTTTCAGTACCTGCACTAAAGTTATCTTGCATTCCTACTGATGATCCTGACATTACATCCCCTAGGATTTGAGATAAATCTTGCATTGAAGCATTTGCTTCTGGCATGATTCCACTTAGTGATGGACTTAACCCTTTGATAATTGACATACATGGACTTAATGTTACAACAACATCTCCAAGTTCTGAAACTGTATCTAATCTAAGTTTAACTTGCTCCATGGATAATTTTGCTCCTCCTACCATGTTTTTCATTTTTCTAACTTGAGTTAATTCTCCTGCATATGCTTGTGCATAAGCTGGTTTGTTATTTCTTTGAGCGTTCACTATTTTTTCAAATATTTTATCATGTTTTATTCGTAATTTTTCATTAATTCCTTCTAATTTTGAAATCTGTGCTTGTAATTTTCTTTGTGCAAAATCTATTTTATTCTTTAATGGTTCATCTGGTCTTACTTTCTCCATTACTTTTTGAGAAATACTTTCTCCGTCTGTTTTATTCCAAGAATTACTTATCATCTTAATTGCTCTAAATACGGTTGTTTTTTTCTCTTTTAAGCAGATTTGTCACTCTTAACTATGTACCTTCAGTTACACTATATGCAGTTACATTATCCAAATGTAAACGTAAATGCTTGAAATCCTTTACCTTTGATTTGTATTTCCATTATGTGAGAAATACTCGTATCACTGTTTATGATATTATACATACCAGGATCTGAAACAATTAACTGATTTCCTGATACTATGTCTGTCCCTGAATATTTTTCAGTCAATGGTACTCCATCAAGAAAAATTTCTAATTGTGCATTATTTTCTGTAACAATGTTTACTTCTTTTGCATTAAATGATAATTTTATAGATCCGTTTGATGTGGTTAATTCCATACCATCTTCGTGATTTTTCCAATTCCCTATTGGGTAAAATTTGTTTAATTCAATATTAGTTGGTTCAGTATACGTTACGGTCCTGCTAGGTTGAAATCCTTCTTGACTTCCTAATTGATTTCTATTTTGTGCAAATTTATAACCAAAATATAATTCTGGAGTTCTAAACAATGTATGTTCAAATTCTTCTATAGATACTAGTGAAATTATGGGCGATGTTTTAACTCCAAGTGCATTTGCTCTTTCATCTAAAAGTTGCTGAATGATTTTTTCTGTTTCTTGGTATCCTCCTTCTCCGATGTGATCATATCTTATGTTTCCTTCATGGTCTGCAATGTATTTTCTTGGCCAATAATTATTTTCAAATGCTTTCCATGTTTTCATATCATTATCTAAAACTACTGGATAATTGATATTGTATTTTTCTATTGCAATTTTTACATTTTCTGGATTTTTTTCAAATTCAAATTCTGGTGAATGAATTCCAACTATTAACAATCCTTGGTCTGAATATTTTTCATCCCATGATGTAATGTATGGTAATGTTCTGATACAATTAATGCAACTATATGTCCATATGTCATACAATACTACACTATTTTCAATTTCTTTTGTTAATTCTTCAGGTGTTGTATTTAGATAATGTTCTATTCCTACTAAGTTTGGTGCCTTTTTGAATTCGGATTCATCAAGTTTCAAAAATGAATTAATCCCCATATTTTGATTAATCAAATCTGATTCATCTAATGAGACAAATATTATGCCTAATACTGCTAATCCTATTACAATTATTATTCCAAATACTAATCCTGTCTTAATTTCCTTATTCACCCTAGTAACACCAACTCATTTAGTAGTGGAAAATTTGCAATATATGCAAGTTGATTTGTAAATACTAAAACCCCTAAAATAATTATTAATCCTCCTAACACGATATTGTAGTATTTGAGATGTTTTGACATTGAACGAATAATTCTAGTAGATCTAGAAAAAAATATTCCCATTAAAATAAATGGAATTCCTAAACCCAATGAATACGCAAGTAATAGACTAAATGACATTGATGGTGTTGTTACTGCAAGTGTGAGGATTGTTCCAAGTATGGGTCCAACACATGGTGTCCATCCAATAGCAAATGCCAAACCAAAAATAAACGACATTGGATAACTTGCTTTAAAATTTTTTATAATAATTTTTTTTTCTATGTTTAAAGAATTTATTTTTGTAGAAAATAATAAAAATAATCCAAATGAAATAATGATTCCACCTGCAACAAAATTTAGACTTTCTGTAAACTCTGTAATTTTATTTGATAAAACACTGTTAATCAATACCCCTAGAATTGAAAAAACAATAGAAAATCCTAAAACAAAAAATATGGTGTTTAATATTATATTTATTTTATTTATTTGAACATTTGTTGTTTGGTTTGTTTTCATTTCAGCTAATGTTGTTCCTGATATGTATGCCAAAAAAGCTGGAATCATAGGTAAAATACATGGGGCTAGAAATGATCCTAACCCTGCAAATAATGCTATCATTATTGTTGGATCTGACATATCCTCAATTCGTAATTTTTCTTTTAAATCCTTCTTAGAAATTTTAACTATTTCAAAACATTCCGTTTTTAACTAGGAGTTTGATAATTTTAGTATGAATAAACGGTTTGTTCTCGTAGGTATTGCTTTGGGTATAGTCGTAACTTTTGCAATAGTTATTGGTTCTCCAGCAAATCCATTAAACTTAGATTTTGGTGGTTTGGATGCTGCACGATAGTTACATGAATTTCTTATAGGCTTTTTCAAATATTTTCAAAGATTTTTCAATATCTGTATTTGATAACCATGCTGTAACTGAAATTCTTAATCTTGCTTGATTTTTTGGTACTGTGGGATATCTAATTGGTTGTGCAAATATTCCATTGTCTGATAAAAATTTACCAAAATTCATGGCTAGTTTTTCGTCTCCTAAGATTATTGGAATGATCTGTGTTTTAGATTTTATTTCATATCCTATGGATTTTAATCCACTTGATAATTTTTCTATATTGTTTTCTAATTTTGTTTTTTGTAATGATCTGTTTGATTCTATTCTTTTAATTGAATGTTCAATTAAAAACGATGGTAATGCAGATGTGTAGATAAATGATTTTGATTTATTTATGCATAAATCAATGACATTATTTTGTGATGCAACATATCCTCCAAATGACCCTAATCCTTTACTTAAACTACTAATGTACAAATCAATTTTCTTTTCTACTTTAAAATAATTTGGAGTTCCTTTCCCTTCTTTTCCAATTACAAAATCCCCGTGTGCGTCATCAACAACTGTTATGGCGTTTACTTTTTGTGCAATTTCTGCAATTTCCTTTAATGGCGCTAAATCCCCATCCATACTAAAAATGCCTTCTGTAATTATGAATTTGTTTTTACTTTTGCTTTTTATTTTTTTTGTTAAATCTTCTATGTCGTTATGCTT
>JGI26247J51722_1000690_pt1 | contig 13840 bp, 10 predicted proteins | sample SaaInlV_100m_DNA_2_FD_51722 | JGI IMG/M metagenome (IMG submission 51722)
GAGATGTTGGGAAAGGTTCGCTGGTTGGATATGCATTACTTATATTTGATAAGAGAAATTTTCCAATGCAATCTATAAAAGTTACTAGCGTTGTTTGTTAGACAATTGTCATACGATTTTCTGGGCGGCAGTCAATGGCCTATCGAGAATTATTAATTTTACTGTCCTTTGAGCAGGAAATTTAATTTCTGTAATTATAAGCACTAGTTCTAACTTAGGCCTATATAACAACATTTACTAGTCTCTTGGGTACTACTATTATCTTTTTTATTTCGTTCCCTGCAACAAATTTTTTTACTTGCTCATTTTCTAGAGCAGTCTGCTCAATAGTTTCTCGTTCAGCCTCTTTGACTACACGTATCTGGCCTCGTAGCTTACCATTTACCTGTACTACCATTTCAATTTCGTCTTGTACTAGTATTCTTTTATCGGCTTCTGGCCATGGTTGATCAAGCAGCTCAGTTTCTGGCCTGAGTTCCCGCCATAATGTATGACAGATGTGAGGAACAATAGGTGAGAGAAGTAGTACTATGTTTTCTAACGCTTCCTGTATCACACTACGGGAGGATTTATCGGAGCCATGAATCTTAGCCAGAGAATTCATTAGCTCCATTACTGCAGCAATTGCTGTGTTAAAAGTATGGCGCCTTCCTAGATCATCACTAACTTTAGAAATAGTATGATGCAATTGAAAACGAAAAGATTTAAGTTCGGCAGACAGATTGCTACTAATTTCAGGTTCAACTATTCCAAGCTGTAGATGTCTGTACACTTGATTCCAGAGCCTATTTAGGAATCGGAATGCACCATCAGCTCCTGTATCCGTCCACTCAAGTGTTTGTTCAGGTGGGCTTGCAAACATTATAAATAGTCGTGCAGTATCAGCACCGTATATATCAACTAATTTTTGTGGATCAACCCCATTATTTTTAGATTTTGACATGGTGCCAACGCCCCCAAACTCTACTGGATTATTATCTTCACGTAAAATGGCATTACTACGTTTTCCTTGATCATCTGTTTGAATATCGACATCAGCNGGGTTGAAATAAGTAATTCGNCCGGCTTCTTCTTTTCGAAAGAAAATCTCATTTAATACCATGCCCTGTGTAAGNAAATCTGAGAAAGGCTCATCAAATTCAACCAACCCTAGNTTGTGCATNACCTTAGTCCAAAAACGTGAATAAAGTAAGTGTAGAATCGCGTGTTCAATTCCGCCGATATATTGATCTACTGGTAACCAATAATTTGTACGTGAGTCAGTCATGGATTTATTCTGGTCAGTACATGTATAGCGAATGTAATACCAAGATGAATCAACAAAAGTATCCATCGTATCTGTTTCACGTCGCGCAGTTTTCCCACATTTGGGGCAGTCACAGTCATAAAATGACGACATTTTTTCCAATGGGTTACAAGAACCATCCGGAACCAGATTCTCTGGTAATACTACTGGGAGCTGCTCATCTGGAACAGGCACAACCCCACATGTGTTGCAATGTATAAGTGGAATTGGGCATCCCCAAAAACGTTGTCGGGAAATACCCCAGTCACGTATACGAAATCTGGTTTTCTTATCTCCTAAATTTAATGCAGATAAATCTGAAGCAATAGCATCAACGGCTGCTTGGAAATTCATGTCGTCGTATTTGCCGGAATTAACACACACTCCTTTCTTTGAGCTATACCATTCTTGCCACTGGTCGGTACTGAATTCAGGATGTGATTCTGATTGAGATTTGGCCGGTACAGAAATAACTTGTTTTATAGGTAAACTATATTTCTTTGCAAATTCAAAATCACGTTCATCATGCGCAGGTACTGCCATAACCGCACCTTCGCCATAGCCCATTAATACATAGTTTGCAATCCATATTGGTAATTTTGAGCCGGTCAGCGGGTGAACGACAAATAATCCTGTAAATAGGCCTTTCTTTTCTTGAGTGGCAAGATCTGCTTCCATCGTGACGCTGTTCCTGCACTCAGAGATGAAATTAGAAAGCTCAGGATTATCTTTTGCTGCATGTAGTGCTATTGGATGTTCTGCTGCGACTGCCACGTAAGTTGCACCCATTAAAGTATCTGCACGGGTTGTGAAGACTTTTATCGCCTGTAGGGTGTTTGCTGGAGCATCTGCAGGAAAAGTAATATTTACACCAAAACTCTTACCAATCCAATTGGCCTGCATGGTTTTTACACGGTCTGGCCAACCTGATAGCTTATCAAGGCCACTAAGCAACTCTTCTGCATATTGCGTGATACCAAGGTAATAACCGGGGATTTCACGCCTTTCAATCAACGCGCCTGTACGCCACCCGCGCCCGTCTATTACTTGCTCGTTAGCTAAGACAGTTTGATCTACTGGGTCCCAATTTACTACCTGGGTTTTTTTGTAGGCAATTCCTTTCTCCAGCATNCGTAGAAAGAGCCANTGNTTCCAACGATAGTAGTCCTGATCACANGTNGCGAATTCTCTATCCCAGTCTATNGCCAGTCCTAAGCTCTTTAACTGCTTCCGCATATAATCGATATTGTCATAAGTCCATTTTGCTGGTGGTACTTTATTTTGTATGGCAGCATTTTCTGCGGGCAGGCCAAAAGCGTCCCAACCCATAGGTTGTAGGACGTTGTAACCTTGCATACGGTGATAGCGTGACAACAAATCACCTATGGTGTAATTGCGAACATGCCCCATGTGAAGCTTTCCAGACGGGTAGGGGAACATTGATAGGCAAAAATATTTCTTCTTGCCTTGTACTTCAGTAGCGCTGAAAGCACAGGTTTTATCCCAGTAAGACTGAGCACCTAATTCAATTTTTTGTGGATTATATTTTTCTTGCATAGAATTATTCGCCATTAAGCAGATAATTATAACGTGAAGATAATCTGATTACCGTCAATTACAAGTATTTTTATTGTTGTAATATCAGCTGTATAAAAAATTTCTTTGTTTTAATGGTCACTTTATCCTTATAAAACTGATTACAAGTAATAAAATTTAATATGTTATGTCTGATTTCCTTGATCATCTAATAATAAAAGCCGTATCATGGCGATCTAGAAATCTTATTATTCTGAGATTAATGAATTTTTGTTAAAGTTAGAGAGGTAACGGGTAATTCTTTATCCGTATTATTATTACTGTTTCAGGAGAAATCTTGCATGTCAAAAAAACACCCTGTTATAGCTGTCACCGGATCATCTGGTGCTGGCACCTCAACGGTCAAAAATAGCTTTGAGCAAATTTTTTGCCGTGAAAAGATTAATGTGGCTGTAGTAGAAGGTGATAGTTTTCATCGCTATGATCGTGTTGCGATGAAAAAAGCCGTAGCTAAATCAGTGGAGAAGCATGGCCGCCCTATTAGCCACTTTGGCCCCGAGGCGAATGAATTTAAGAAGCTGGAAACACTTTTTAAAGAATATAGTAAGAATGGTAGTGGAAAGACGCGACTTTATTTACATAATGATGAGGAAGGAGCNCCTTATAAACAAAAAGCTGGCACATTCACTCCCTGGTCATCAATTGCTCGTGGTTCAGATATGTTGTTTTATGAAGGTCTGCATGGCGGTGTAAAGAGTAGCACTGCAGATGTCGCTAAATATGTAGACTTACTAGTAGGGGTTGTTCCTGCTGTTAATCTTGAATGGATCCAGAAAATTTACCGTGATACAAGTGCTCGTGGTTATTCAGCTGAAGCAGTAACTGACACTATCTTACTGCGTATGCATGATTACGCGCATTACATTACTCCTCAGTTCTCACGTACTCATATTAATTTTCAGAGGGTGCCAACTGTAGACACCTCTAATCCTTTTATCGCAAGAGAAATTCCAACATTGGACGAGAGTCTTGTTGTAATACGTTTCCAGGATACTAAGAATGTAGATTTTTCTTGCCTTTTGTCTATGATTCATGATTCCTTTATGTCGCGCCCGAATACTATAGTTGTTCCTGGTGGAAAAATGGGATTAGCGATAGAGCTAATATTGACACCATTAATTCTAGANCTGGCAGCTAAGAGGAAAAAGAAATAAATAGTAATATAGATTTTCTTCAGTGTTCAATAAATTGACGGAGGCTGTATAATTTCAGTTTAGAATATACTGCTGGGAACAGCCTCTTTCAATGTCTCTTCTACTTTCCAGCCTNAATAATGAGCAACTCAAAGCGGTTACTCTGCAAGATCAGTCAGCTTTGGTGCTGGCTGGCGCAGGTAGTGGTAAAACTCGAGTACTTACTACCCGCATCGCATATTTAATCCAGTCTAGGCAAGTTAGCCCTCACAGTATATTGGCTGTTACTTTTACGAACAAGGCGGCTAAGGAAATGCTCATGCGTGTTTCCGCTATGTTGCCAATTAATACTCAGGGTATGTGGGTAGGTACTTTTCACGGTTTGTGTCATCGTATGCTACGTGCTCATTANCAGGATGCAGGATTACCGCAAGCATTTCAAATTCTTGACTCGGCAGATCAATTAGCAGTCATAAAGAGAGTTCTAAAAGACATCAATGCAGATAGTGAAAAATTTCCGCCACGNCAGGTTCAGTGGTTTATTAACAATGCAAAAGATGGGGGGATAAGAGGGTCTCAGGTTGAGGCATCCGATGATTTTACGCGTAAGATGGCTGAGTTTTATCTAGTGTATGAGCAGCAATGCAACAAGGAGGGAGTAGTAGATTTTGCAGAGCTTTTGTTGCGCAGTTATGAGTTGCTAACTCGTAATGAGATTTTGCAGAAACACTATAGTGGTCGGTTCAGTCATATATTAGTAGATGAGTTTCAAGATACCAGTCAATTACAATACAAGTGGCTCAGGTTGCTTGCCGGTGTTAAAGCTTCAGTATTTGTTGTGGGAGATGATGATCAAAGTATCTATGCATTTCGTGGTGCGAATACCGGTAATATGAAAGATTTCGAGCGTGATTTTCACATTTCAGAGATTATAAAATTAGAACAAAATTATCGTTCGCATGGCAACATACTGGATGCTGCTAATACATTAATACGTAATAATAGTGGGCGTTTAGATAAGAATCTTTGGACCTCTGAAGGTGATGGTGAACTCCTAAGAGTATACAATGCGCCAACCGATCTTGATGAAGCTGCTTTTATTGTAAAAGAGACAAAGTCATTACAGGAAGAGGGAATAAAGTTATCACAGATAGGTTTGTTATACCGCTCAAATGCTCAATCACGCGTGTTAGAGCATGCTCTATTTAATGCTTCTTTGTCTTATCGAGTATATGGGGGTTTGCGTTTCTTTGAGCGTCAGGAAATTAAGCATGCACTAGCGTATTTACGAATGATCGCTAATCCAAATGATGATAATGCACTGTTACGAATTATCAATTTTCCTGCACGTGGAATTGGTGCTCGTAGTTTAGAGCAATTACAAGATAGTGCCAAAGAGAAAGGTGGAAGTCTATGGCAGGCAGCAATAGAAAACAGAGGAGGGGCGGCCCTGAACCAGGGGTTGAAAGGTGGGAATTTAGTTCCGAATATTGAAAATAGAGCCGCAGGTATTCCAAAAAAAGGACTTAACAGTTTTGTATTTTTAATTGAGTCAATGCAGCAAAGCTGCCTAGAGTTAACGTTACCAGAAATAATTAAGCATATGTTAGAGCACAGTGGACTTGTGCCTTATTATAATAGCCAGCGTGAAGGGGCTAACAGGCTAGAGAACTTGAATGAGTTGATTAACGCTGTCACAAGCTATATTCAGGAAGCTGAGGATAGCAGCCTCACAGCATTTCTTGCACATGCATCACTGGAGGCAGGCGAGCACCAGAGTGGTAATGATCAGGATGCAATTCAATTAATGACGGTACATTCTTCTAAGGGATTAGAATTTCATAGTGTTTTTCTTAGCGGATTGGAAGAGGGCTTGTTCCCTCATGACAATAGTCGTAACGAAGCTGGNGGACTAGATGAAGAGCGCCGCCTCATGTATGTGGCTTTGACCCGAGCACAGCGGAGAATGTATCTGAGTTTTACGCAGAGCCGAATGATGCATGGTCAAACTCGTTACAATATTCCTTCTCGTTTCTTAAAGGAAATTCCTGAAAATTTATTAAAATTTTTACACCCTGTACAAGAGCCAGCGGATACTGGACGGCTATCTGGAGAAAAGAATTATAGAGCTGGCGCTCTGATTTCGGATTCCAAACCTAGAATGAAAGGATCTGCATCAGGTATTTTGGATTCGAATAATTCAAAATGGAGTATAGGGCAGAACGTACTTCACGCAAAATTTGGAGAAGGCACAATTGTAAATTGTGAAGGTGGCGTATCAGATGGCCGCGTTCAGGTTAAATTTAGCCAATATGGAATAAAATGGTTGTCACTAGAATATGCCAAACTCACTCCTGCTTGATTGCATTAATTTACTAATTTTTGGCCAAATTATTCATTCTCAGATGCGGGAATTTTCTGAGTTCCTTCTCTAGGGTCCTCGTTAATAAATATGGTTTTGTAGCTCGCATAGACTGAGGCATAAAGTATTGGCATAAGGACGAAATTTATCAGTCCGAAGCTCAAAGAAACAAGGCCAAATAACATATAGGGCAAGAGAGCTATGACTATCAGTAAAAATGCAGAGGTAATAAAAATCTGGAGGGGTATGAGATTTGATAAGCAGGCAATAAAACTTAACCTCATGGCTGCATATGGGGTCATCTTATTAAATATTATCAGCAATGGCGCAAACCAAACAGCCATGATAAGTGGCAGATGAAGTATTACTCCAGCAATAAGGGCTGATAGCATATTATCAGATGCCTTAATCACCTCGGTTTCATCATTAGTTCTTGCTCCTTCTATTACATAATCCATTGCCACGTCACCTGCAATTGTTGAAATTATTCCAAAAATTAGCAGCTGTCCTACCAGTGAAATTGCTCCCAAAGTAAGTAATGGAACCGGGCTTATTTTGAATCCTGCAAACAAATGAGAGAATTGTAATTTTTCGTTTTGTTCAAGTGCTTTGCAACCAGTCCATAATCCAGCCTGAAGACTCGGAAATAATATTATGAATACGAGTAGGCCATATAATTCAAGTGCAACCGATAGTGTTGCGATGATTGCATACAATGTGCCGCAAAGTATAATCCAGACTAGAGGGTTCTGACGGAACTGGTATACGCCATTCAGAATCCATTGTAATCCTTGTTTTGTTCCAACCGGTTTCACTTTCATTTCTTGGTATCTCCTGTTTGCCGGGAGCGGGAAGTCAGTATCTGACCTTGACCCACTAAGCTTTGTTTAAACCCAGGTTTCGGCCAGTCTGGCCTGAGTTAATAAATGTCCTTGTAGTATTTGCTTAAAATGAGCCGGGTTTTTAGCATGAGTAATCTCTCCTTCCCGTGGTAAATGGTAGTCATATAACCTTGATATCCAGAAGCGAAGTGCCCCGGCACGTAACATTATGGGCCAGATATTTTTCTCACCAGAAGTGAGTGGACGTATGTGATGATACGCCCGAAGCAGGGATAACAAATTAGCGTCATTAAGTTTCCCATTTTCAGCCATGCACCAGTCATTTGCTGCAATAGCAAGATCGTACAATAATGAATCGTTACAGGCGAAATAAAAGTCTATTACGCCACCAATAGTATCGTTATTGAATAGTATATTGTCACGAAACAGATCTGCATGAATTACACCTTGCGGGAGATCTTTAAATTGGTGCAGTGATTGAAACTGTAGTTCTTTCTCAAGAAGGGTTGCGTCTTCTAGCGGAAGCAGCGGTATGAGTTTTGGTGCTATAGATTCTCGCCATTTTGGGCCGCGTGGGTTATTCATCTTTTCAGGAAAAGACAGGGAGGATAAATGCATTTTTGCCAGTAGAGCCCCTACGTGCCCGCATTGCTCTGGAACAGGGTGTTCAATTTGGCTTCCGGGTAAAAAGGTAACGAGGCTTGCTGGCTTATCATTCAAGCTACCAAGAAATCCATTCTCAAGATTCTTAATCGGGCTAGGACAGGGGATGCCATGACTCGAAAGATGCACCATAAGATTAAGATAGTAGGGCAGTTCAGAGAAAGAAAGTTTCTCAAAGAGCGTAAGGATATATTTGCCGTGTGAAGTTGTGACAAAATAATTTGTGTTCTCAATGCCTGAGGATATGCCCTGCAAATCTATTAGCGTTCCTATGGAATAGCCTTTAAGCCAAATAGAAAGTTGATCTTGAGTAACGGTGGTGAAGACAGACATAAGTTAGGAGTTATATAAAGATATGGAAAGTAAGCGGTAGGCTATTNTTTCCTATTGTTTGTAAAATTTAGAACGTAAATATTGACCACATTGGTGGGCGGACTCCATCATCAAGTACACCATCACTGATGTATGATGCATCCCCGGTATCATCATATAAATAATATGGGAAACCAATGAGGGGAGTTACTTTGATCACTTGTATTCTTCCNTCTATTTGATATTCCTCAACTTTATCTTCTCCACGTTTTCTGATGATAACAAGAGGCTCCTCTAAAAGGGGGTCTTCTGTTTCAAGTGGCTCAGGTTGCAATTGAGGTAGATCTGGTGGCTGCAGCGGCACTAATTCCTGCGCAGCTGCAGGAGCTGCAAAAATTAGCAGTAGCATAAGAAGAATTAGATGAATGGTAGTCCATAGCTGGATTTTTAGACCAATANCAGGTGATTTTTCTGAATATGTTACTTTGCTCGTTACTTCCATGGAACTAGGGCCGCCACCTAANTTTTCTGAAAAATCTGTATCAGACAGTTGCAGCGTAATTTTTTCTGCTAGTCTATAGTATGGGCGGTTAGCAGGAGTGCGTACTCTGCTAAAAATATTAACATCAGATTTAATGTAGCTCAGGNGCTCTACTCCTTCAACAAACTCTGCCATAATCCCAAAAACATACCACGATTCCCGGCTAGACCAGTTATTATCTAAGTGGTCAGCTGCTATGTTATTAAGTGATTTATTTTGCCAAATCATGAATAATTTTTAAAAAGAATCTTATGAAAACTCTGTTGTTAATTGATGGTTCATCATACCTGTATCGCGCTTTTCATGCTTTACCTGATTTACGAAATCGCCGTGACGAACCAACTGGAGCTATCAAAGGCGTAATTAATATGCTACGTCGTTTACATAATGATTATCAGGCTGATTATAGCGCGTGTGTATTTGATGCAAAAGGTAAGACTTTTCGTGATGATCTGTACCCGGAGTACAAAGCGCACCGTCCACCTATGCCAGATGATCTTGTGGCACAGATTATACCTCTTCATGAATGTATACGTGCCCTAGGTTGGCCGATGCTAATAATTGAAGGAGTAGAGGCAGATGATGTAATTGGTACATTAGCAAAGCAAGCCGAGCAAGAAATGATGCAATGTATTATTTCTACTGGTGACAAGGATATTGCACAATTGGTAAATAAACAGACAACACTGATAAATACCATGAACAACGAAGTTCTTGATGAGGCTGGTGTGCTCACCAAATTTGGTGTTGAACCTGAAAGAATACTTGACTATCTGACACTGGTAGGTGACAAAGCAGATAACGTTCCTGGCGTGGATAAGGTGGGGCCCAAGACGGCAGTAAAATGGCTTAAACGTTATGGCACAATAGATAATATTATAGTGCATGCTAAAGATATCGATGGTGTAGTCGGAGAAAATTTACGTAATACACTCGAATGGCTGGAGAAAGCACGTGGGTTACTTACTATTAAATGTGACGTAGTTTTGCCAGTTCGTGTGAAAGATCTTGAATTGCAGCCGCAGGACACAAAGAAATTATTTGAGCTTTATGAGCGGTTGGATTTCAGTACTTGGCTACGTGAATTACAAAAAGATACAAGCCTTGATTTGAAAAGCTCGAGTTCTTTGGGAGTAAATGCCAAACAGTCTATAAAAGAAAATCAAGAGATAGAGGCAGATCAGAAAAATATTTCTGGAGACTTAAGCACAGATTATCAAACTATATTATCTAAGTCTCAGTTGGAGGAATGGATTGAGCGCATCAAAAAATCACCTTTAGTTTCCATTGATACAGAAACTACCGGGCTAGATCCTATGCGAGCAAAACTTGTTGGCATATCATTTTCTGTCAAATCACATCACGCAGCTTATTTACCATTAGCTCATTGTTATACTGGAGCTCCTGTACAGATGGAGGTAGGCTATGTACTTGAGAAACTTAGACCCTGGTTAGAAGATCCTAGTAAGCCCAAATTGGGGCAGAATCTAAAGTACGATAAACACATTTTTGCGAATCATGGCATAGATTTTAGGGGCATCATGCATGATACGTTATTGCAATCTTATGTATTAGAGTCACATCGTCCACATAATATGGACAACCTTGCGCTACGGCATCTTGATATCAAAACTATCACTTACGATGAGGTTACTGGAAAGGGTATTAGCAGAATCAATTTTGATCAGGTTGATATAGGAATCGCTACGAAATATGCAGCGGAGGATGCCGATATTACGCTTCGTCTGCATCAGCATCTGTATCCACAGATTATGTGCAATTCTAGGTTAGATAATATTTATCGTTCGCTCGAGATGCCAGTATTAGAGGTATTATTTGAGATGGAGAATAATGGCGTTTTATTGGATATAAATATGCTAGAGATCCAGAGTAGAGAGCTCGGTGAGAAGATGCTGTCACTTGAGGAAGATGCGTTCTTAATTTCCGGGCAGCCCTTTAATTTAAATTCGCCCAAACAGATCCAGGAGATATTATTTACTCAACTCAAGCTTCCCATAGTAAAGAAGACCCCAAGTGGGGTTCCTTCTACGAATGAGGCCGCACTACAGAAACTTGCATTGGATTATCCGTTACCAAAAATATTGCTTGATTATCGTAGCCTTGCTAAGCTTAAATCAACTTATACAGACAAGCTTCCGCGCATGGTAAATGCTGCTTCTGGAAGAGTACATACTAATTATTCTCAGGCAGTTGCTGTAACTGGCCGATTGTCCAGCAATGAGCCTAATTTGCAAAATATTCCAATACGGGCTGCCGAAGGACGCCGTATTCGTGAGGCATTTATTGCCGCACAAGGGAATTACATTATCTCTGCTGATTATTCGCAAATTGAGCTACGTATTATGGCCCATATCTCAAAAGATAAGGGATTGCTTGAAGCATTTGCGCAGGGAGCAGACATTCATCGCGCCACTGCCGCAGAAGTATTTGGTGTGTCACTAGATGCAGTAGATAGTGAACAGCGTCGCTACGCCAAGATTATTAATTTTGGGCTGATATATGGGATGTCCGAATTTGGCCTTGCTTCACAGCTAGGCATTGAGAGGAGTGCTGCTCGTGCCTTTATGGATCGCTATTTTGCTCGTTACCCAGGGGTGGCAGACTATATGGAATGTACACGAGAAGAAGCTAAAAAAGCGGGTTATGTAGAAACCGCATTTGGTCGCAGATTATGGTTGCCAGAAATTAACAGTCCTAATGGTAATCGTAGGCAAGCAGCTGAGCGCGCTGCAATTAATGCGCCAATGCAAGGTACAGCAGCAGACATTATCAAATTTGCGATGATTTCGGTAAGTGATTGGTTGTTAAGAGATAAATTAAAAGCCAAGCTTATTATGCAGGTTCATGATGAATTGGTGCTAGAAGTCCCTGAGGGGGAGGTGGAATTAATAAAAACAGCCTTGCCTTCACTTATGGGAAGCGCAGTAAAACTAGATGTACCGCTTCTTGTAGAATTGGGGGTGGGAGAAAATTGGGGAGGCGCACACTAAATAATAAGAATTATTTATAAAGATAAGAGCCGTTCTGAAGTTTATACTCTGATCTTTTTTCTTGTCAAGAAAGGTATTTTACTTGCTTAAATGGGGAAAATTGCCGTAAAATCACACATTTTTCTGATTAAGCTTCTTATAGGCGATTCAAATATGGTCATAATTCGACTAGCGCGAGGCGGTGCCAAGAAACGCCCGTTTTTTAATTTGGTGGTAGCAGATTCACGTAATGCTCGTGATGGTAAGTTTATTGAGCGCATTGGTTTCTATAATCCAAGTGCATCAAAGGATGAAGAAGGGTTGCGTGTGAAACTTGACCGGATTACTTATTGGCAATCACAGGGCGCCCAGTTATCTAATACTGTAACAAGGCTTGTCAAGCAATTTGGTGCAAAGCAGAAAGTCACAGCAAGTAGCTGATAAGGAAATAAAAACATCTGAACCTATGGCCGTAATGGGTCGGATTGTTGGTTCCTTTGGGGTATATGGATGGGTTAAGATACTTCCATTCACTGAGTCTGTGAATGGATTGCTTAGTTATCCTATTTGGTGGCTTGGTAATGANGATGGCGAATGGAATGAGATAAAGGTNATCAAGTGTAATGCTCACTCCAAGATATTAATTGCTTTATTGGACCAATGTACTGATCGTACTGCGGCCATGAAACTGAAAAATACGCTGATTGCAATTCCGCGAAATAANTTGCCAGTATTGTCAGATAGCGGTGAAGAGGGTTATTACTGGGAAGATCTTGTTGGGCTGAANGTAGTTAATCTTCAGGATGAAGAGCTCGGTAGTGTGGTTGGAATAATTGCCTCATCTAATGATATTCTGCAAGTTCAGAGTTTAAAAGAAGGTGAACGTGAAAGATTGATTCCCTTTATCAATAAAGTAATTGTGAAAGTGGATATAGGGACTCACCAGATTATTGTAGATTGGGGGTCGGACTATTAATACTGGAACGGACTATGGCATTTGAATTTGACGTCATTACCTTGTTTCCAGAAATGTTTGATTCTATAACAAAGCATGGCGTAACTGGCCGTGCAGAGAAGAATAAGATTTACAATTTGCATACATGGAATCCACGTGATTTCACTGAAAATATTCACCGTACAGTAGATGATCGTCCTTATGGAGGCGGTCCTGGTATGGTGATGCTAGCTGAACCATTGGAAAAAGCGGTTACAGCAGCTAAGGCAAGGCAGCTAGCATGCGGGGTTAGCGGGATGAGAGTGGTTTGCCTTTCTCCTCAAGGGAGGACCCTTGACCATAAATTAGTGAAGGAACTTGGGCAATTGTCGGGGCTAATACTGATTTCTGGTCGTTATGAAGGTATAGATGAGCGTTTGATAAAGAAGCATGTGGAAGATGAAATTTCCATTGGGGATTATGTGCTTTCTGGTGGAGAGCTTCCTGCGATGGTATTAATTGACTGTTTAGCTAGACAAATACCAGGTGTTTTAGGTGATCCTGAATCAGCAGAGCAAGATTCATTTGTAGATGGGTTATTAGATTTTCCGCACTATACTCGCCCTGAGTTTTATCAGGGGGATATCGTACCGGAAACATTGATGTCGGGGGATCATGATAAAATCAGACGTTGGCGTCTACAGCAGGCACTAGGTAGAACTTGGCTTAAGCGCCCAGATTTATTAGGGCTGAAAATTGAGCAAGGCCTGAATACTGAGGAAAAGGAGTTATTGGAAGAATTTAAGATAGCTTATGAAGCTAATAAGAAAAAAATGAATCAAAGGAAGGAGTAGAAATGAATCTGATTGAGCAATTAGAAACAGAAGAAATTAAACGATTAAATAAGGACATACCAGATTTTTCTTCTGGTGACACTGTTGTTGTTAATGTAAAAGTGGTTGAAGGAGAACGTAGCCGTATTCAAGCCTATGAGGGAGTAGTAATATCCAAACGGAATCGGGGCCTTAACTCTGCTTTTACTGTGCGAAAAATATCTAACGGCGAAGGAGTGGAGCGTACTTTTCAGACATATTCTCCATTAATTAATAGTATAGAGATTAAACGTCGTGGAGATGTGCGTCGTGCAAAGTTGTATTACCTCAGAGGTCGCTCTGGAAAATC
>JGI26247J51722_1000693_pt1 | contig 13826 bp, 14 predicted proteins | sample SaaInlV_100m_DNA_2_FD_51722 | JGI IMG/M metagenome (IMG submission 51722)
AGGCATCGCGCCCATAACAGTTGGAATTGTATTAGCAATCTCTGTTCCAAAGGGACTGATTACTTTTCTGGTTTGAGCAAGTTTGCTTTTAACTTCTGCCGTACTATAACCTTCAGCAACAAAATGTGCTGAGTAATCAAACCCGGTTAAAAATCTCTTTCCTGCTAATGCCATTTTTATCAATTGGATAATTGCTTCAAGAGGGTTTCTAGCTGTTTTTAATACTGCAAAAGCTGCTCTGATTGAATCCATAAATGTTACTTTACCTAATTGGCCGCGTTGTAATTTTGGATCCAAGCCCCAATTACTTGATATTGATTGCTCACGAGCGACAGCCGCCATTCCCTGGCTCATAGAGTTATAATTCTTAAACCCAAAAGAACAAGTAAGCGTGTGTGATGGCAACTTAATTAATCTCATGGTTATCTTGGCTTTGACTCCTAATGCGCCTGCATCTCCTGAGAATATACCTGTCAAATCAGGACCATAATTTCTAAAAAACTGAGAGCTATTCTCCATTGATAACGATCCAGTTTTGATCATTTGACCATTGGCCAAAACAACTTCATAACACAAAATAGACTCCGCAGAACCGCCATAAATACCTGATCCCATACTCACACTATTTTGTGATGTAGAGCCGCCAATGGTTGCCTTCAATCCAGAAAATGGACCCCAGAATGGTGTTCTTAGGTTCTTCTCAGCCAAAGCCGCTGCCATTTCAGCCCAAGTAACACCCTGCCTCCACAGTGACAAACATATCTTCTTCATTAATTTCCACAATCTTATTCAATCTAGAGGTATCAATAATAATGGAGTTTGGGTCTGTAGGAAGATAAGGCATCGGTGTAAGAAGCACCCCCTCCTCTGGTCACAATTGAAACCCCCAAACCTGAAGCTATTCTAACTGTTTCTTGAAGCTCGCCTATATTCCCTGGTTGAACAATTGCTATCGGAATCTCAAAAGAACGGTAGACATCCATCGAATAAAATTCAAGTGAATGATCATCAGTCAGAACATAATGTTCACCTATAGCCGCTTTAAGCACCTTAATAACATCTTCTCTGTCTTCACTCATTCCTTATTTTCTCCTATTAATCAATGGACCACATAGATTTATCATCAGGTAAAAACTCTATCGTGGAATTCTCTAACAATAGATTCATCTTCTCGGCATAGTTCTCTTTCCCATTGCCTATCCAACTAAAAATTGTAATTTCTGTTTTAATATTTGCTAGATCGGGTTGAATATCATATCCGATAAGATCCTTTGCAACTAGCTTTAATGCTTCACCAGATTTTAAGGCATCGACTGTTCTTTCATGAACTAAACTGGGATCAATATCGGGTTCTCTTTTTAAGGCATTAGATTCTTTTGCCTGATGCCATGGGAAAAATAATTCACTATCACGAATAAAATACCAGGCCTTCAATAAATGTTCTCCAAAAACAGATGGCGATAAATCAGGTGCATAATGCTCTGAAAAATCTTCTCGTTCTTCTTTGTTCAGGCACCAAGGTTCTATCAACAGCAATCTTTTAACATTCAAATCTGTGTGCTGACTCAATAAGAGAGCAATTGAACTTGATACACCTAATGAGGCGATCTCTATATTCTTTATTTCAATTGCTTTTAAAGCCTCAACAATCATTTGCATTATAGACTGCGGTGAATAATTAGTAAGATGAGTGGGTCCTGTCTCGCCATGTCCTGGAAGATCAATGAAGATTTTTCTATACTTTGGATTAAATCTATCACTCATATGAATCATGCTTTTTGACGATTGAGAGAAATCATGCAAAACCAACATAATTTCATCTGTTTCATCTCCATCGCAATAATAAAACAATGGTCCTTTTGAAGTCTGGACAAAATTCTTCCTACCAACATTCATGCTNCTATCATCTTGATTCAGAGCACTATTGGATTCATTGGAAAATTGTTTAAAAATTTCTCTTGCTCTGTCTTCCAGTGAAGGAGTGTCTGGTAATAGCTCAATTGTTACACTTTTTGATAGTTGCTTTAATCGTTTTGGGTGCTCTGCGATTGGGTCTCCTGCATAATTGAGCAGAAAGGTAGGGGTATTAATTTCTTGGATTCGCTCTCTGGAAGGATACATGAATGCTGCTTGATATGCGGTTTGAGATTCTGCAGTCGATCGCAATAGATCCAAGACATAAGGTTGCATGAATTTAGGATCAGGTAAGTCAATATTCAATCTCACTTCTTTTTCTTTCTGGAACCAAGGAAAGAAGATTAATTGTTCTCTGATACGAGCCCATACCCAAGGTAAATGAGTGCCTTCTGGTGTTGGGGTAAACCACTGGGTATAATGTCGAAGAATTTTTTCTTCCTCATCTGGTTCTAGAACCACAAGTCCATTCACAACCACTGCATTGCAAAGATCAGGGTAGAGCCTAGCCATTTCTGCTGCAATAATAGCTCCAGTATGAAAGCCATAAATGCAAATTTGATCCAAACCTAGGGCATCAGTAAACTCTTTTAGAGCTTCTGCATACAAAGTTATATCTGGTGTCAGAGTTTCAATATAATCGGATAAACCAAAGCCAGGTGTATCGGGCGCAATCACGGTAAAATCATTGGCAAAATCTTCAATAATTGTGGCTTTTTCAGCGGAAGAAGTTGGACTTTGATGCAACAACAATAGAACTGGGCCTGACCCAGAAATACGATAATGAACTTGTCGAGACCCTAGATTGACGAAACGTCTTTGAATGGATATATTTTCAATAAGCTGATACATGTTATCCTTTTATTATAACTCACTTATAGAGAAAGAAAGAATATGGCTATTATCCATAAATCCTTCCCAGTAGGGCCATTGCAGTGCAATTGTACCATCATTGGTGATACTGAAACTCATAAAGGTTACGTTATAGATCCTGGTGGAGATCCAGAACTTATTATGCAGTCTATTGCTGCAATGAATCTATCCATTGAAGGTATTTTTCACACCCATGCACACTTTGATCATTTTCTAGCTTCGGCAGAAATTAAAGAAAAAACTGGAGCCTCTATTCATTTACACGACTCCGATCGATTTCTCTGGGATACCTTAGAAATGCAATGCAAATACTTCAATATTGAATACAAACCAACCCCTGCTCCTGACTTTAAAATAGAAGATGGTGAAGAAATGAAATACTGCTCAGGCACCTGTATCCATACTCCTGGACATACGCCTGGGTCTGTTAGTTTCTATTTTGAAAAAGAATTACTTTTAGTCTCAGGGGATACTCTGTTTCAAGGCTCTGTTGGAAGGACAGATCTTCCGGGTGGAGATTTCAACCAACTCAAAGAATCCATCCAAAAAAAAATATACTCTTTGGATGGACAAACCATTGTCATCCCCGGTCATGGACCTAACACATCGATTGGACATGAAATCGAATCAAATCTTTACGTACGATACAACAGTTGATTGATGCTTTGATGAAAATAAGATTCATATTTCTCTCCCTTTTGATTACAGCTTGTGGTGGTGGAGGCGGCTCTTCAGATAATTCTACAAGCACCGCTAAGATTGCACCCAGAATTACCAATTTAAGCAAAAATTACGAGGTTTATGAAAATCAAAATGCTGCCTTTACCGTGACAGCAACTGATCCTGATTCTACTAGTCTCACTTATTCAATATCAGGCACTGATGCTTCCCAATTCAGCATTGGATCCGCAACAGGTCAGGTGATGTTTTCTAATAATCCTGATTTTGAGAACCCAAATGATGATAACGAGGATAATCAATATCAATTCTCAGTCGCTGTCAGTGATGGGTCTCTAAATGACACCGAAGACTTCACAGTTAGCGTTTTGGATGATTATTCTGACAACCCAGATTCTGATCCAGAATGCAGTGTTTATATTATTGAAGGCGATATTGCGATCCCCAATACCGAGCAATGCACAATGTTCAGAGGTGGATTGCTTCGAGAATTTATTATCTATGTGCCTCAGTCCTATGCCTCTCAAACCTCCCCCGTCCCCTTACTGTTTAGCTTGCATGGTTACACCAGTAGAGCTGAGTGGAATTATAACTACACCGGTTTTCAAGATGTGGCTGATAACAATGGATTTATTGCGGTCTATCCTCAGGGCTCTATATTCTCATCAACAGGAGAAACCCATTGGAATGTAGGAGGGTGGACAACAGGAAGCAGCACTGACGATATTGATTTTCTGAATAGCCTGATTGATTATCTTCCACTTAATTATTCAATTGATCTGAATCGTGTGTATTCAACTGGTATGTCAAATGGGGGTTTTATGAGCTATCACCTGGCGTGTAATTTAAGCACTAAGATTGCCGCTATTGCCTCAGTCACAGGATCCATGACAAACAAAACTTATAATGATTGCGATCCAAAGCACCCAACTCCAGTCCTGCAAATTCATGGGAAACTGGATGGGACTGTTCCATATGCTGGGAATTCTGGCATGAAACCTATTGAAGAGGTGATGGATTATTGGGTGAATTATAACGGTTGCAATCTCACACCTACCCAAACTCAAATAGAAGATGCTAATGGCGATGGTTATGGCGGTACCCTCACCCAGTATATTAATTGTCTAAATACTGTTGGCGTAGAGTTGTACTTACTTGATGCCGTCGGTCATCAGTGGCCAGCGATAAATGATGATGATGATTATGACATTCACTCGGCTGATGTGATCTGGGATTTTTTATCCAAATACAATATTGATGGTCTAATACAATAAACTAGTTTTCTAATCTAAACGTTGCTTTAATAATCCTTTCATTGTCTTCATTATCTAGAAGAACAGTGCCAAGATTAGAGTTTAATATTTGAGAACTTTCCTTTATAAACTGACCTGCTTGCAAGAGATCATCTGCACTGAAGACAATCATCATTACTTGATCATCCATTCTGCTGTATTTATAGTCAATGTTGTTTGTATCAGCAGATTCTATTAATTCTACTTCAATGCTAGTCAAATCTTTCTTAGATATTTCACTTCTTGATGAATTAATAATCATTAATGCTGAATCTTTTACATACTCATAATTACTCTTAGCAATTTGATACCGCTTCGAAGCCATAGTTGTACTAGAGATTATCCCATTTGCAAAACCTCCCAATATCAATAGAAATAAGAGAATAAACAATGCAAGCATTAGGCGTCTCTCCCTTTCGCTTCGTTCATTGATAAATTTTATTAAATCATTCATTGTTGTAAATCAGTTTAATTGTTCCATTGATGTTTCCATCAAAGTTATTAATGTCTTCATCAATAATTTGAACTTCCATGGATTGAATCAATTTCATAAAAATGCCGTACTTCAAGGAAGATACATTTTTAAAATTTAATTCTACAGTTGAGGAGTCAACATTAACTCTCATAGTATTGATTAAATCTAGATCAATTCCATCCAAGACCTTAAAGATATCCAGATCCGTTATCACTACAGTGGGTCTTATTTTTGAAGTTTTGATAATCTGGTCAATTTGTAATTTAGGATTAATCACTCTTTTTGTATTGGGGTTAATGGATTGAAATATTTCAAGAGTTGCCTCTTTATATTGGTTCTCATATAACTTCATAAAGTAGATATTAAGATTAGGCAAAATCAAGAGTGCTAAAAGCAACCCAATTGAAACTATTTTTTCTAATCTGGATAATTTCAAGCGATTCAGAATGTTCTTTATAGAAAACTGATACCTAAAAAGATTGGGTATTTCTGAAAGTTTTAAACCCATTATGTTCCGATGCAATTCCTCTAGAGAGACGGAATCAAAGACAGGTTTTTTAACAATATTCTTTACAAATGGTTCATCCGATATGTTGATGAATGTTGTCCTTAAGGTAGTTCTTCCTTGGTTTAAAATTGAAATGTATTGCTTTAGATTCAAATAATTTGATGAATGACCTGTGCCATCTTCAAATGCAACAATAAGACGATTATTCATTTCTAGAATCGACTCAGAAACGTAAAAATGATTTAGATAATGCTCTGGGAGCATAATAGGAGTGCATCCCAGTGCATTTATTTTTTGATTGAATTCATTAATAATGTTTTTATTTACCAAATGAACTAAGGATTTTTCATGATGATAGAAGAATTGATTGTCTGAGACACTGTTGATAATTATATCGTCATGTTCTGAAAAAAATCTTGCTTTAAATTGCTCCATCGTTTCCTTTTCATTTCTTGATATTGAAAAGCTATGGACCAAATAAGACGGTATGAAGAAATACAATTTGCTGTTCCCTTCTATGTATTGATCAACATCTGTGAATGAAACTCTAGAATTACTAATCAATTGAGAGTCAATGTATTCATACAAGTCTATTTCTTGTGTATTCTCAGCGAGATGTATGCAATATGTTTTCATCATAATTTAAACAGTCTATATCCCATTATAAGATCGAAAAATAATGGAAACCTTATTATTATTATAATTCATTAGGGTTTGTGAAGTGGCATTGAAATCGGCATAACTGACTTCAGTATCAAGAAACAGTAACTGGCTATTAAAACTGATTGGAATGTTTAAATTATCAAAATTGATATTAGGGTAAGCATTCTTAAGATCTGAAATCGATTTAAAACCATTGAGTGGTATTGCATTGAGAATTTCTTCTGCCTCACCAAGACTCAAACCTGGTATTGCAGCTGCCAACAGAAAAATATTGTCAGCTTCTAAAAAATTAATATTAATTGAGTATTCATCTAGATGTGGAATGACACAAAAATGCTCTTTGATGATGCTCCAATCAAAGTATGCACTTGCAGGCAAATTTTTAATCTCTGATAAATGATAAAAGTATCTTTTGGAAGTAAACTGCTTTGAGTCATTCATTGGGCCAATATAAAAATAATCTTCTAGGCCATTTGATCTGGGCTCATTATCATCATCAATCCAATCAATGATTTGATCAGTTAAAGCATCAATGGCACTTGCGTCATAATCCAATAACTTCAAATACCCTTCAAAAGCACTGATGGCCTTCTGATTGAGAATGTATTTTTCTTTTCTGAAATCAAGCAAAGCATTGATATTAAAGCAACTGGAGGCATCCTTTAGTGTTGCCTGGAGCGTCCCTTTTTCAAGTTCAAGATAGATGGGATCAGTGAACAGTGTCTGATTTTTTGCAGAATGTGCTCTATTAAAACGAAAGTGTTTTTTTATCTCTTTAATGGCTAATGTCTCAACATTAGCCATGTATTGAATAGCATCATTTTGAAAGTCCACATACCCTTCTCTTTTAGAAGAAAGAAAATAGTACTTCCCAATTGAAACACTAATCACAGACAACATTAAAACAATCAATAAGACTGATATAAGAACAATGCCCTTACTGTTCATAAACGTTTTCAATATTGGGAGACACAATCCATTCCAATGATTTATTATTTGATGACAAATTGATTCGGACCAAACGAGGTATTTTTCTAGATGTAATGGCATCCTTAGGCCAATAATCACTCCAATCATTGCCATCTGAGAAACTCAGATTTAATTCATCAAAATTCTCAAACAATATGGACTCAAAATAATCTTCTTCCATATAAGGATTATCAGAAAAATATTGCCTCCGATAAAAAGAACCGTTTTCATGAAAATACTCAATTCTCTTAACCAATGAATTTTGCAATGTCCCAGATTCTACAAGTGAACTAAACATCATACTTCTCGAGCCCTCTATAGATAGAAATGTTGCATCATAATCTTCACCATAAAAACTTCTCATTGGAACATTCAATGATTGCCTGAGATCTCTTCGAATGATGCTTGAGGCAAGATTGAATTTTTTAACCTCATCCAATGATTGGAANGTTGACTCTCTTATAGTCAGAGACGATTGCAGGATATTGGTTGAGACAAGAGTGATGATGGTAATAATAATTACCGAAATTAACACCTCAATCAGAGTGAATCCTTGGGTATGTTTTTGCTCATCTTTTTTCAATAAAACCCTCTCTGATAAATATCGCTTGCTGGCTTTTTGCATTCTTAACCTCAATGGAATACTGAAAGAATTCCTTTGATATGGATTGAGTCTTTTCTTCCCATAACCAATTTTTTCCATTCATACTAATGATTCCTCTTCTTGGTCCTGCCATCAAAGGGGGGTCTATAGTATTCATTAATGCAACCCTATTATTTGCCACTTCCCTTGCTATCACCCTCTCAGTAAGCTGCAAAGAAGACAATGAGGTTGACGTAATAAATTGATAAACTGCAATCACTGAGATGCTCAGAATGAGAAGAGCCACAGCAACTTCAAGAAGACTAAAGCCTTCAGATATTTTTAATTTCTTTTGTAATCTTGCCATTCTGGCTGATGTATATTTCAATCATATAATTACCATCTTTGATATAAATAATAGCCCCTGTATTTTCTCCCGATGGATAAAATGTTATTAATGGATACTCTGAAAGATCATCCTCCAAAACTATACGTTGACCGTTTGCTTTTCGTATCATAAATCCATCTTTCATGCTGGCTTGAATTAAACTGAATTCATCGATGAATATTTCTTCCATCAACTCTTCTCTCTGATTAATGGCATAGAATTTACTTCCATTGCTGCTTGCAAACCATTGAATGCTTTTGCCCCTAATGATACTTTCCTCTGAAAGGACTTTAAAATTACTCTCAATTGGATTTTCTTTTACTTTTATAAAACTTAAAATAGAGGTATTCAAAAAAATGTAAGTGGAAGTAACTCCTATAATGCATAGCACCATAAGAAGTTCTATCAGAGTGAAGCCAAGCCTATTTTTTTTGCCAATTACCAAGATCTGCATTCTCTCCTTCTCCGCCCTCTATGCCATCCGCCCCATAACTGAAAAGATCATATTNACCATGTTGACCAGGGATTAAATAAAGGTATTCATTGCCCCATGGATCCTCAGGAANATAGCCTGANAAATAGCCATTTTCTGGATAAAGATTTGNATTCCGAATATCAAGGGGAGGTTTTATNAAGGCCTCTAATCCTTGATCTATAGTGGGATAAACAACATGTTGGAATCGATATGTCTCCAAACCTTTTTCTATTTGGGATATATCGGCTCTTACTTTTTCAAAGTAAGCTCGTTGCAAAAAAGGAGCTACATTGACAGCAACAATTGTCGTCAATATCCCTAGAATAACGATCACAGCCATTAATTCGATCAATGTAAATCCTTTATTATGTTGTTTCATCATTAAGATATAGCTATAGCATTCATTTGCATTATTGGTATTAAAATTGCTAGTACAACCAGCAAGATAAAGCCGCCCATAATAATTATTACAGCGGGTTCTAATATGGATAATACCATAGAGCGACTGGTTTCAATCTCAGACTTCATAAATTGAGACACTTTATTGAACATTTTAGTTAAATTTCCAGACATGTAACCACTGGAAACTAGTTGTATGAAAAGGTCTGGNAAAATNTTTGTCTTTTGAAGTGATACCACAAAATCCTTTCCTTCTGAGACTTCTTTGTTAGCAATGCCAATGATCTCTTTTAGGTAAAGATTATTAAACACCTTAGAGGCTTCTTCCATAGAAATATCGAGGTTAATGCCTGAGTCCAACAATAGATACATTGTGCTTGAGAAACGCTCCAGTTCCGCTTTCAAAATAAAATCACCAACAATAGGAATGGANAAGAAGCGTTTATGCAATAGAACTAATTTTTTTGGTTGTGATTTAATNCGNTTATANAAAAAAAGCAGAGCTAAGGATCCCATCATCATCAGAATAAGAATCAAAGGCATGTTATTAGAAATTGATAACAATGTCCTTGTAAGCAAGGGTAATTCTACTCCTGCTCTTATAAATTGACCCACCACTTGTGGCATAACAAATGCTAATAATGCTGTGATTACGGCTAGTGAAAAAACTATTAAAATTATTGGGTATGCTAGTGCTGATATGACTTTCTGCCTAATGCTTTCAGCTTCTTCCAAGTAGTTTGATAAATTATCAAACATTAATGACAATTTGCCCGATGCGTCTCCTGCTGTTATTAAAGCAGTGTAGGTATTAGAAAAAATAGTTGGATAATTCATCATGGCCTGCCCCAACCTCTTCCCTTGTATAACCTGATCCCTAATATCAAACAGGACATTTGCTAGCTTCCTGTCGCTTACTTGATCGGCTGTAATTTCTATTGCTTTATCAAGAGGAATATCTGAATCAAGCAGTGTTGCGAGTTGTCTGGTAGCAATGGACAGTGTTTTTGATTTGATTTTAATTTTTTTTGAAAATGTTTTTGATGTTTCTAATACTTTGATTGGAGTTAAATTAAGGTTTTTAATTAATCTCCTAGCCTCTCTTTCAGAAGCAGCATTGATAAACCCATCTTTCTTTTTACCGATGGAATCAAAAGCAATATAGTTAAATGCTGGCATCTTCTTTTTGTGTTTTAATCCTGAGTAACTCTGCAGAGGAAGTGAGCCCATTAATAATGAGTTCTTTTGCTAGCTGATCAATAGGCTGATTATTAGTAAAAGCATATTTGCTAATCTCTTGTTCGGAAGCAGATTCATGAATCATATTTTTTAATTTTGAATCTATTTGAATTGATTCAGCAATAGCAACTCGACCGAAATAACCGCTACCTTCGCAGTGATCACACCCTGTGGGTACATAAACAATGGTATTGTCCTCAAGGTCAAAATTCTTTGCCATCCCCTTTGTCAATTTTTCAGTTGTTTTGCAATGATTACAAAGTCTTCTAATCAGCCTTTGTGAAATGATGGTTTTCAGACTTGAGGCCAATAAAAAAGACTCAATACCCATATCCCTCAATCTAGTTATCGCTCCAACAGCNCTATTGGTATGGACTGTNGACAATACNAAATGGCCTGTTAAGCTTGCTTGAATAGCAATTCGTGCAGTTTCATCATCACGGACCTCTCCAACCATGACTACATCTGGATCCTGTCTTAGCATTGACCGCAATCCAACTGCGAAGTTATACCCTGTTTTAAGATTTACTTGCGTTTGACCTATTCCCTTGAGCGTATACTCAATAGGGTCTTCAACAGTCAAGATATTCTGCGATGAGTCACTCAAATGCCTTAAGCCAGCATACAAAGTTGTTGTCTTTCCTGAACCAGTTGGTCCCGTGACTAAAATAATACCTTCCGATGACTTGAGTGTGGATTTATAATTTTTAAGTGCGTTTTTATCTAACCCTAAATCCTCAATATTAATTTGTGCCGATTGCTTATCGAGTAGCCTTAGAACAATTCTCTCGCCATAGGATGAAGGAAGGGTTGAAACCCTGACATCAACATTCTTACTCCCCATGGATAAAGAAACCCGTCCATCTTGAGGCAATCTCCTTTCAGAAATATCCAACCTTGAAATAATTTTTAACCTGGAAATAATTAAAGGAGCAATTCTTGCGTCTTGTGACAATATTTCTTGAAGTATTCCATCAATGCGATAACGAATAACAAATTGATTTTCATACGGTTCAAAATGTATGTCTGAAGCTCTCTTTTTTATTGCTTGACTGATTACTCCATTAATCAGTTTAATAATAGGAGCATCATTATGGCCACTGAGTAAATCCTCGGTGGGAGCTATGCTGTTGGCAAAAGACTTAAGATCAAAACTATCGTTTAGTTCATCAGGAGAAAATGTTGAGTCCTGATCCGTTGAGAAAGTTTTTGTTAGTAAAGCATTAAAGAACTCAGAATCACAAATTTGTATTTCAAAGTCTCTTTCCAAATACCTGACAAGCTCATAATAGGTATGAAGCGATATCTCATTTTGAGAAAATATTTTGCAACCCTCATCTTCTTCTAAAGCAATTATATTGCTGCTTTTTACAAAGTCATATGGCAGTAAACTATTCATTCAAATCAATTGGATTATCAAGAATAACTATTCTTCTTGATTGGTTGTTTTATTAGTAAGATCAATGATTTTTTCTCGTTCTGAGTTCAACATTCCCTCGGCTTTAATAAAATTATATTTCTCAAGAGAAATTTGGTTACGGTATTGGAATCAGTCAATATTGTTGGTCTTAAAAAAACAATGAGATTTCTTCTCACTACTTTTGTTGAAGTGCTTCTAAATAGCCTCCCCAGAAGTGGTATTTTACCGAGCACTGGGACACTACTGATTGTCTCCTGAATATCATCATCAATCAAACCACCTAAGACAATCACTTGATTGTTATCGACTAATACTTTGGTCTCTATGGTTCTTTTATTGGTTATTAAATCATTGGCACCTGAAATGGATCCAGCCACTGCTGAGACTTCTTGTTTTATATCTAAGATCACAGAATTTCCCTCATTAATTTGAGGTGTGATTGACAACTTAATCCCTACCTCTTGACGTGAAGTTGTTCTGAAGGGATTGGCATTATTAGAACCCAAACTTTCTCCCGTTGTAATAGGTATCTCTTGACCAATTACAAGATTGGCTGGCTCATTATCCATTGCGATAATCGAGGGTGTTGAAAGGATGTTTGAATCTTGATCTTTAGCAATCGCATTGATAATGCCTATAAAACTATCGCCATTTTTATTAATATTACCGAAACCTGCAACCAATCCTTGTGTATTTAATAGTGAGGCTGTTGCTAAACTACTGAGTGTTGCACTGTCTCCTCCTTCCACAGCATTTCCAGCAATGGCTAATAAATCAGGATTCTGACTNCCAGGAAATCNTGTCATTCCAATAGGAATATTATCGCCATCGGATTTAGAGAAAATTGTTTCAANNCCTAAATTCTTTGCCGCAGANTCTGATAGCTCAACGATGATAGCCTCAACCAAAACTTGAGCTCTTCTGATGTCAATTTTTGCTACTAGATTTCTNATTAGATCCATATTTGAATCTTCGGANGATACAATCAGAGAGTTNGTCTTATCATGAAACGTAACGACAGGTTTTTCTGAGTCGGATTCAGTAATAAAACGTGAAGANACTGTATTGATGATGGCAGCAACTTCATTGGCTTTAGCATACTTAAGATAAATAACAGCAACGGATCCATCACTCTGTAAATCCTCATCCAACATTTCCAATGTTTTCTCAATATTATTAGTAACATTTTGATTGGCTGAAAGAATTACAGAATTAGATTGAGAAAATGGGATTGCAATAAAATTATTGATGGTTGGGTTATTCTGCAATTTAAGTTTATCTAAAATTCTTACTGCTTCAATCGATGAAAGGTTATTGAGCTTAATAATTGAAATTGCGGCAGAATCATTGGCATCCAGTTCATTCAGTAATGCTTCAACCCTTTCAACATTACTCTTGCGATCAACAAGTAGTATAGAATTAATTGATGGAATACTGGAAAGATGCGATTGTCTTCCAGTAATTGGTTTAATCATTGGAAGAATTTCTCCGGCTGACCTATTTTCCAATAAAATAATCTTAGTCATGAATTCAGCATCATTGGATGCTGAGTTGTCATCTCTTGTAGCTTCGTTTTCAGGAACGATTCGAACAATATTATCTTCTGTAATGGCACTAAACCCATTGACTTGAATTGTTCTTAAATAAACCTGCCAAACCTGTTCTTGATCCAAGAGTGAATCAGAATAGATCGTTACCTTGCCCTTAACTCTCGGATCCAAAATAATAGTTTTCTTGGAGAACTTAGCTATATCTTGAGTGATTTTTCTAAGATTAACATCATCGTAATTCAACAAGTAACTCTCTTGTGCTATAACTGAAATAGACAACAAAACTCCAATCAAGAAAATAAATACCTTACTAATGGATGATCTATTCATTTGGCTAAGTTATTTTCAATTTGATAGTTTTTACCCAAATAACTGAAGTTAATATTGTTTTTAGTAACAC